>Ga0154020_10000461_pt1 | contig 49255 bp, 26 predicted proteins | sample Klosneuvirus_201_FD_109709 | JGI IMG/M metagenome (GOLD analysis project Ga0154020, IMG submission 109709) | Active sludge microbial communities from wastewater, Klosterneuburg, Austria - Klosneuvirus_20160825_MG | ecosystem: Engineered > WWTP > Aerobic digester > Activated sludge | place... | reverse complement strand
GTGACAGACACAGCCGCGGTGACAGACACAGCCGACCTGACGGCTACTGTTCCGACCACCGAGACCGCGCCCGCGGCTGAACTTCCGACCGAGCTGCCCACCGAAGCGCCGACGCCACTGCCGACGCCGGTTATCATCACCGAGACGGCGTTCACGGAAGGTCTCTCCACGCTTCAGACGAACATCAGCCGGATTTCTGGCCTCTCCATGGACGAGTATCGTCAGATCATCCAGGCGCGCCTGCTGCGTGAAAAGTTGCAGGAAGTGATCGCCACCGAAACCGTGACCGACACGGAGGAAGCCGTGCACGCACGCCACATCCTGTTGCGCGTGCGTGAGCCGGAACCGACGCCGACAGCCGTGCCGGATGGCGTCACTCCGGAGCCGACGCTGACGCCCACGCCGCTGCCCGACGGTGCGCCGACCCCCACGCCGACGCCCGGCCCGCGCGACGACGCCGCCACATTGGCGTTAGCCAACGAGTTGCGTCAACGGCTGGAGGATGGCGAAGACTTCGCCACACTGGCCGCCGAGTACAGCGACGATCCAGGCAGCGCCGCCAATGGTGGCGACCTCGGCTGGTTTGGCAAGACGCAAATGGTTGCACCCTTTGCAGATGCTGCGTTCAGCCTGGCGGTGGATGAGATCAGCGAGCCGGTCAAAACCGACTTCGGCTATCACATCATCCAAGTGTTGGAGCGCGATGCTGCCCGTCCTAAGGATCAGGCAGCGATCGATCAGGAGCGTGCACAGGCCTACCAGACCTGGCTTCAGGCACAGTTGGACGATGAATCCATCCAGCGGGCCGACAACCTTGTGAATCTGTTGCCGGCAGGGTTGTAAGAAAAAGTAGGGGTAGAGACTAGAGATTTGGAGATTGGAGATAAGCCATGCGGCGCCCCACACGCTGCTTATCTTCAATCTCCAGTCAGTGACCATGCCTCTGCGGGGTGCAACGAGCCATGAAAATCGCTTTTCTCTGCGAGCCTCTGCGACTCTGCGTCAAAGCTATTTTCAGGTTAGTTGATCACGCGGAAGCGCCAGATTTCCTCGGCGTGCTCCATTTCGTGCAGCGTCAATCCATAAACGAACCCAGACAATTCGCCTGGCTCGCCCTGTCCAGGATCGCCAATGGAGGCTAGTTGTGCGTCGCTTGCCTGGTCAAGCAGCTTGAGCATACGCCGGTGATAGGTCGTCAAACCGTCGGCAATATCGATCATATTGAGCGCCGCGCGCGCTGTCAACAACTGAGCGTTGACAGCATCTTCAGTCGCATCTTCCAGCCAGGGAGCAAGCGAGTCCTTGTCAATTTGTGGCCACTGCTTGGCGACGCGATAGCCATATTCCCGCCACGCCAGAATATGCACCAGGACGTCGCGGAGCGACCAGTCGCCGATGACGCCCGGTGTGACCAGCGTCGCCTCGGACAGACCGCCGATGCTGTCCATCAGGTTGGCGTCCTGGCGTGCAAGAAATACACGCAGCCCGGCGCGCGTCCATCGGCGCATCGAGCCGCAATAGCGCCACAACTCGCGTTCGTGTTGGCGCGTGTGGTTCGCCATGTGCGCGATGAGGCGACCTGGCGTCAGCCAGGAATCACCCTCGCGGTAAGACGTCTCTAGCTGTGCAGGCGTCAGCGTTTCAGTCAGCCCGATCAGGCCGGCGCGCGCGTGCTCGACTTCGGTGAGGATCGCATCGAGTGGCAGCGCGGCATCCGCCTGGGCGCGCGTGTCGTTGGTGGACGCGGGTCGCGCAAAACCGGTGGCGGCCGTAACGCCGGCAAGCACATCCCGCAGCCGTCGCGTCTGGGTGCGATCCCAGAAGGCGACATGCGCAAGCAATGCTTTGGGCGTCCATTCAGTTTCGAGAGAGGCGCGCTCGACCTCGCCAGCTTCAAGCAACGAGAGCGTGCGCAGCAAGTCGTCATAGGTCACGCGTAAATTTGCGGCTAATGCATTGGGCATCGAAGACATGTGCAGATCTCTTTCATCGGAATCTCATAAATCGGTGTAAAATAATACACGGACAGCCCCGCGGAAGAAAATGTTTAATCACTTGCCATGCAAGATGCGGTGTCTGCCGAAGCATGGCACAACGATAGGAGAATTCAAAATGACTGCCAAGCAGATCGAAAAACGCCCGTTTGGCCGGACAGGCCACATGAGCACCGTCACACTTTTTGGCGCCGCCGCGCTCGGTTCCGTCACGCAGGCGGAGGCAGACCGGACGCTCGACTTGTTGCTCGAATATGGCGTCAATCATATTGACACCGCGGCTTCTTATGGCGACGCCGAGTTGCGTATCGGCCCGTGGATGGCGCAGCATCGCAAGACCTTTTTCTTGGCCACCAAGACTGGTCAGCGCACCTACGAAAAAGCACGCGAGGAGATTCACCGCTCGCTCGACCGGCTGCGCGTCGATGCGGTGGACCTGATTCAGCTTCACGCATTGGTGCACCCCGACGAATGGGACACGGCGATGGGGCCAGGCGGCGCGTTGGAGGCGTGCATCGAAGCGCGCGAGCAAGGGCTGGTGCGCTTTATCGGCGTCACCGGTCACGGCAGCACGATTGCCGCCATGCACCGGCGCAGCCTGGCGCGCTTCGATTTCGACTCGGTTCTGCTGCCTTATTCTTACACGATCATCCAGGACAAAAGCTACGCGCAAGATTTTGAGGCGCTGCTTCAGACCTGCCAGGAACGCAACGTCGCGGTGCAGACGATCAAGTCGATCTCGCGCGGCCCCTGGGCGACGACTGAGCGCACACGCTCCACATGGTATCAACCCCTGGAAGATCAGCACGACATTGATCTGGCCGTGCACTGGGTGCTTGGCCGGCCCGGCGTCTTCCTCAACACAGTGGGCGATATTCACGTATTGCCTCGCGTGCTGGATGCGGCCAGCCGTTTTACGCAGCGCCCCACCGACGTAGAGATGCAAACATTGACGAAAGAAGAACACATGACGTCGTTGTTTGTGTAAGAGGGGCAGCCTCCCCGAGGCAAACTCACACTTACGCAGGATAAAAGGGAGGGGCGCCGGACAATCTGTCCGGCGCCCCTCCCTTTTACAAGCTACTTATAATAGCCTGTTGATTTTACAACTCGCACACTTTACCTCAATCATGCTCCGGACGCACCATGAAGATCGGTGTGTTGACGCGCGCCGCTACATACTGGGCGACGCTGCCGAAGATCAGCTTCTGGAGTCCGGTGCGCCAGCGCGTGGTCATGGCAATGGCGTCGATATTGCGACGTTCGACAAATTTGACGATCTCTTCGCCACGATCGCCAAAACGCACTTCCAACTCTACTTCGTAGCCGGCCTGTTGTAACAGGTGAATATCACCTGCCAATTCGGCGCGAATTTCAGCGATGGCGCTATCCCATTCCTGGCTCGCATAGATCGGGTGCAGCGCGAGGCTGGCATCACGGTCAGAGGCGTACATGGTCACGGCGCCGTCATATCCAGCAGGACGCGGCGGCAGCGCCGTATGTCCAACCGGCGCGTCGCCTACGCGCAGGAGCAGCAGTTTAGTCTGTTCGGGCGGAAAGAATTTGAGCAGGTGAGGGTAAATCTGTCGGCAAAAAGCCGACCCATCGTTAGGCGCCAAGATACATTGCTTGGTCACGGCAAAATCTCCTTTGATCAGCCATTGTGATCGTCTACAGTTCAATACTTGCGCGACGTAAAGGCGCGCATTTCATGTTCTAACCGGCTGGCGCACCACTGCACCAACCGTCATTCACGATTCTATCACATCTGGGCGATAGCGGCACCCTACACTCGTCCTGTTTACGTCGGGACACACCCTACGACCCGCTCGCCTGCACCCCAACGCAACTGTCGCTCATGCAAGGTTGCGGCGATCAAAAATCGAGGCGGCTCGCTGCAAAAGACTTTGCAGCGAGCCGCCTCGATTGATGACAAGCCGAGTTTCTGGCAAAAACTCGGCTTGTGGGTATCCTCTTGAGCGGACGATTAATGTGCAGTGGCGAACTGCGCCTCTTCGGTGGAGCCACTGAGCGCAGTGGTGGATGCAGTGCCGCTGGTGACGGTCAACTGCACTTCGTCAAAGTAGCTGACGCCGACAAAGCTCTGATGCCTCACAGCAGTAAAGCCGTGCTCTTTCTCCATCGCAAACTCCTTATCCTGGAGTCGCGTGTAGGCCGCCATGCCCTCGCTCTTGTAGGCGCGCGCCAGCTCAAACATGCCGCTGTTGAGCGAATGGAAGCCAGCCAGCGTGACGAACTGGAATTTGTACCCCATTTCGCCCAGTTGCTCTTGGAACGTGGCGATGGTCTTTTCATCCAGGTTGCGCCGCCAGTTGAAGGAAGGCGAGCAGTTGTAGGCCAGCGGCTTGCCGGGGAACTGCGCGTGGATGGCCTGCGCAAATTCACGCGCCTCGCCCACGTCGGGCCTGGACGTTTCACACCAAATGAGGTCGGCGTGGGGAGCGTAGGCCAGCCCGCGCTCAATCGCATACTCGAGGCCGCCGTTGATGTAGTAGAAGCCTTCAGCGGTGCGGTCGCGGCTGGTGATGAAAGGCACATCGCGCGCGTCGACGTCAGTAGTAAGGAGTTGCGCCGAGTCGGCGTCGGTGCGCGCCACCAGGAGCGTGGAGACGCCCATCACGTCGGCGGCCAGACGCGCGGCCACCAGCTTCTGGATGAACTCCTGCATGGGGACGAGCACCTTGCCGCCCATGTGACCGCACTTCTTGGCCGAGGACAACTGATCCTCGAAGTGCACGCCGGCCGCGCCGCCATCGATCATGGCGCGCATCAGTTCATAAGAGTTGAGCGTGCCGCCAAAGCCAGATTCGGCGTCAGCCACAATTGGCGCCATCCAGTAGTGGTCGCGCTGGCCGTTCATGTGCGAAATCTGGTCGGCGCGCTGCAGCGCCTTGTTGATGCGACGCACCAGCGCAGGCACGCTATCGACCGGGTAGAGGCTCTGGTCGGGATACGTTTCATTCGCCGTGTTGTTGTCGCCCGCCACCTGCCAGCCGCTCATGTAGATGGCTTTGAGGCCGGCCTGCACCATCTGCACCGCCTGGTTGCCGGTCACGGCGCCCAGCGCCCGGACAAAGGGGTCGGTGTGGATCAAACTCCACAATCGCTCTGCGCCCATGCGGGCAATCGTGTATTCGACCATAAAACTGCCGCGCAAGCGGAGCACCTGTTCTGCGGTGTAAGGACGGACAGCGCCGGCCCAACGCGGAGCTTTTTCCCATTCCTGACTCATCTGTGCAGCAAGGTTTTGCTCGTACATGGAGTGCGTTTCTCCTCGTCACTAAGGACACTACGGATTCAATTGCGATCTGGACATACCCAAGAGGCGGCGCTGCCGGGACAGCGCCTGGCTGCTCCTATCCTGCAAGATCGGAGTTGCAATTGGGTTGCAGTTGTGTGAAATATGGGACAATCGGCGGGTCATTCAGTCTGTGCAGAGGGCGCAGCAGCTTCCACAAGCGTCATGGCGATCGCCTGTAGGCCGCGATCGCTCTCCTCGACGGCAAACTCCACCAGATCGCCGGGGCGAGGCAGGCGGTCGCTTTGCACCGCGCTGCGATGTATGTAAATCTCCGGCTGACCTGTGCGCACGATGAAACCGTATCGTTTGCGGCGATCAAACCATTTCACCTGTCCCCGTTCGCGGCCAGGCGCGGACATCAACTGCCGGCAACCCGGGCAATGCAACGGCTCCACAACGCCGAGCTGTCGTTGCTCTTCGCTTGTCCACAAAAAAGAGATGCCGCAACGGGCGCAGTAGAGCATTTCATCCTGCACAGGTGGTTTTGCCATCGTCAATCACACCCCTATCTACCAGTAGATTTGACATTTCCGTAGTCGCTTGCTACTCTAATCATAGCACGGCGACGTAGCCAAGTGGTAAGGCAGGGGTCTGCAAAACCCCCATCGCCGGTTCAAATCCGGCCGTCGCCTCTGTTCCCACTGCCTGTTGTGGAGTGGGAAAACTTAAGCCCCAAGCTACAGTAGACTGTCTACCCAGTGGGAAGGCGGTCTATTTTTATGTCCGCGCAGGGAACTGCCGCCCCCCTGCGGAGCCAATGGATGAACGCCTCTTGCATTGAACTTGTCGAAATAACGGAGTGATCGGCGCATCACAAAGCATGGTACACTGCTTGCTGCTAAATTAGTCGATCCTGCTTTAGGTTCGGATCGACGGCATTTGTTGAAAGGAGACATCCATGCAATCGATCCACCGTCTGCTGCGCATCGCACTGGCCGCGACTCTGATCGCGGCGTTGCTACTGCCCGCTGCACCCTACGCACTCGCTCAGGACGCGGCGACGATCCACTATCACCGCCCTGATGGCGCGTACGAAGGTTGGGGTCTACATGTGTGGGGCGCGGCCGCTCAGGAGACGCCGTGGGCCGATCCGCTGCCGCCCACCGGCAGCGATAATTTTGGCGTTTACTGGGAAGTGTCGCTGGCTGGCGGCGGTGACGAACTCGGCTTTATCATCCACAACGGCGAGCGTAAAGACCCTGGCCCCGACCAGGTGCTGGCGTTGAACACAAGCCGAGCGGCCTGGGTCGTCTCCGGCATACCGGAAGTCTATTTCCAGCCGGTCGATCCGAACGATCTGCCCACCGGCCTGCCTACGGAGGAGGAGCCGCGCCTGCCACCGCGCGCGGTCTCCTTCCCGGGCAGCTATGCGCTGGCGTTGGGCGGCGAAGATTGGCAGCCGGCCGAGCCGGTTGTCCAGGCCAGCGATGCCGACGGCGACGGCGTGTGGAGCTTGATTGCCACGCTGCCCGGCGGCGACTACGCATTCAAGGCGGCAATCGACGGGGCGTGGGACGAGAACTACGGCGCGGACGGCGAACTCGACGGGCCAAACATTCGCTTCCGTGTGCCCGAAGCAGGCGGCGACGTCATCTTCACCTACGACCGCGCCACTAACCAGGTTTCCGTCGAAGTCAGTGCGGCGAGTACACCTGTTCCCCTCCCGCAGACCTTTGCGGGCGACGGCGTGATCTTTGCGCCGGCCATCCGCCACGATAGCCGCAGCGACCGCTATCGCGCACCCTTCGGTGCACAACCGACCGGCACGGCGGTGACGCTGCGCCTGCGCACCGCGGCCAACGATGTCGAAGCAGTCACGCTGTTGTGGGGGAGCGTCAGCGACGGGAGTCTGCGCCAGACGCCGTTGCACCCTGTTGCGGCGGATGAGCGCTACGCGTGGTGGGAGACGACGATCGATGCCGGCGACGCGCTCGACGTGCTGGCCTACGGCTTCTCCATTCGTGACGGCGACGCCACGCTCTTCTACGCCGACGATGCGCGCCGTGATGGTGGTCTCGGCCAGCTCTACAATGAAATGCCCGCCGGTGACCTGGGCTGGAACATCTACGTGTACGCGCCGGATTTCGCAACGCCGGCGTGGGCGCAGAACGCCACCATCTACCAGATCTTCCCCGACCGCTTCCGTGACGGTGATGCCAGCAACAACCCCACCGCCGACGACTGGTTCTACCCGGAGGAGTGCGGCGGTCATGCTCGCCCGGTCACGCCGTGGAACACCATCGTGCCCGACCCGGAGCCTTTCGACTCCGCTCGCAATCCTGACTGGTATGGAACGTATGGCTGCACTTTTTATGGCGGCGACCTCCAGGGCGTGCAGCAGGAGTTGGATTATCTGCAAGAACTGGGCGTGACAACAATTTACTTCAACCCGATCTTCGACTCGCCCTCCAACCACAAGTACGACGGTCGCGACTACCGGCAGGTGGACGACAACCTGGCCGTGATCGATGACTTTGACGCCAGCAACGCATTGTTCACGCAATTTGCCGCCGAAGTCGAGGCGCGTGGGATGAACCTGATCCTGGACGGCGTGCCCAACCACTCATCGAGCGACAGCCCCTTCTTTGACAAATACGCGCGCCACGCCACGCTCGGCGCGTGCGAGAGCGAAGAGAGCGCGTACCGCGACTGGTACTTCTTCGACCCGGCGCGGCCTGCCGGCACAGGAGCGTGCGCGGGCGACGTCAACTATCGCGGCTGGTTCAACGTGGCGACGCTGCCACAGCTCGACACGGCCAATGAAGATGTCATCGACAACTGGCTGGGCGAAGAGGGCATCGCGCTGAAGTGGCTCGACGCGTCGGGTGTGGACGGCTGGCGCATCGACGTCGTGCCGGATGTCGTCGCTATCAACCCGCACTTTTTCGAACTCATGCGTCAGGCCGTGAAGACGCAGCATCCCGACGCGCTGCTCATCTCCGAGACGTGGCCGGAGGATCAGGCGCGGCTGCGCGTGTTGGGTGATGAGTTTGACTCGACCATGAACTACCGCTTCCGGCTGGCTGTGCTCGGCTTCCTGCGCGACCGCAACTTCGAGGACAACGACGGCGGCGTCCCCGCGCTGACCGCGACGGAGTTCGAGGCCGCGCTGCGCGGCTTGCAGGAGGATTATCCGCCGGCGGCCTTTGCCACGGCGATGAATTTGCTCTCTTCACATGATGTCAATCGCGCGGTGCGCGTGCTTGATCATGACGGCATCGACGTTGCGGCGCAGGAACCGGTCAACAATTTCAAGGACGGCCGCGCACGGCTGGCGCTGGCCGCGGTGTTGCAATTCACCCTGCCCGGCGCGCCGACGATCTACTATGGTGACGAAGTGGGGCTGGTCGGTTTTGGCAGCGACGAGCCGCGCGACGATCCGTACAACCGCCAGCCTTATCCGTGGCCCGACGCCGAAGGGTACGACAGCCTGCCCGCCTGGCGCCAGCAGGATACGGCGCTGCTCGCACACTATCAGCAGCTCGGTCAGCTTCGCCAGCAGCACAGCTTCCTGCGCACCGGCGCCTGGGACACGCTGCGGGTGGACGACGCCGGTCTCTACGTCTTCGGACGCAAGGATGCGAGCGGCGCGGCCATTATTGCTGTCAACCGCAGCGACGCCGCGCAGAGCGTCAGCCTCGATGCTTCGGGCTATCTGCCGTGGGGCGCGCAATTAAACGATCCCTTCGCCGCGGCAAGCCTTACCGTCGGCGCGGCGGGCAACCTCAGTTTTACTGTGCCGGCGCTGGGCTACCAGCTCTGGGTGACAGCAGAAGGAACGGACTTCACCACACCGGCCACGCCGGAGATAGTCGCCACAGAGGAAGGCAACGCCAGCATCACGCTGACGCTGCAAGGGGATGACGCCGCGGAACGCTACGTCGTGCTGCGCGCGCCGGTGGATGGCGGCTATGTAGAGATCGCTATGCTGCCGGGCACGGACATGACCTTTGACTTCACCGACGCCGACCTGACCAATGGCGCCCGCTACTATTATCGCGTCGCCGCGGTCGGCTACAACGGGCTGCGCAGTGAAGCGACGCCGTCGGTGGTCTTGACGCCGCACGCGGTTGTACAGTCGGTCGTAGTGGAGGAGCCGCTGACGATCCAGCACACGCTCAGCGCAATCGAGCCGTCGCAGGAGACGCGCGCGGCGGTTTTTGCGCCCAGCGTAACCGAGATCGCGGGCAAGGGGCGCAGTGTGCTGATGCAGGCGGGCTGGGCGCCGGTCGACGGCAGCGCGGATTTCACCTGGATCGACGGCGAATATGTGACCGACAACCAGGGCGGCGGCGATGTCTATGTCGCGCGCCTGCTGCCGGAGGCCACGGGCGACTACGTCTTCCAGTGGCGCGCCTCGACGACTGGCGGCCGTGAGTGGACGGAGAGCATCAACGCGGGACAGATGACCGTCGTCGCCAATCCTGACACAGAGGCGCCCAAGCCGCCCTTCCGTCTCGACGAGGTCGCCCGCACCGGCGCGCTGATCGCCATCGGCATCCGCGCCTCGCGTGTGGCGGACCTGCACGCCTTCCGCATCTGCCGCGCCGACCTGACCGCGGGCGAAGAGGGCTGCGCCACGCGCGTCGATGTCCCGAAGACAACGACCATTTACACCGACACCACCGTCATGACCGGCAACACCTATGGCTACACTGTGGCGTCGGTGGACAACGCGTTCAATGTGTCGGAGCCGTCGCCGCCGATCACGTTGACCGCGGAGTTGAGCATGGTGGATGTGACGTGGCGCGTGCTTGTCCCCGCAGAGACGCCTGCTGAGGATACAGTCTTCATTGCCGGCGACAATGCCGACGCTTTCCTGGCGCCCTACAATCCCAGCCTCACGCCCATGACGCCTGCCGGCGACCGGCTGTGGGAGTTCACGGCGACGCTGCGCGAGGGTGCGCCGCTGCTCTATAAATACACGCGCGGCAGTTGGGAGACGGTCGAGCAGTGGGGCGCGATCAGCGGCTTTGGCAATCGCAGCATGACGGTGGTGGCAGGGCCGGACGGGACAATGTTGGTCGAGGACACCGCCACCGACTGGGGTGAGGAGGGGCCGGACGATCACCGCGCGATCCAGTTCTGGCGCGACCCGTTGGTGAGCAGCGCCACCCCCGCGCCTGGCAGCAGCGGCCCGGCCCCAGACACGATCTCCGCCGAGTTCAGCATACTCGTCTCGCCCATTGGCGGCGACGCGGCGCAGGTCATCATCCTCGCCGACGCGGCGGGAAATCCAGTGGCAGGGACGGTGACGCAAGCGGATGGTCGCATCTTCACCTTGACGCCGGACGCGCCGCTGACGGCGGGCGAGTACATGGCGACAGTCTTCAACGCGGAGCAGACGACGCCAATGGCGACGCCGTACAGATGGACGTTCACCGTTATTGAGTAGCATCGTCTGCGCATCTTTCGATCTGGCGTTACACTCACCCGTCAATGACACTGGCAAGAGAATCACCATGAAAGATGACCGTACGCATCGATTATGACAAGCTTTCCGCTACTTATGCGGCGAATCGCACCGTGCATCCGGGTGTATTTTCAGCATTACACACCGCGAGCGAGGGCGCTGTGTCCGTGCTCGAAATCGGCTGCGGCAGCGGCAATTACATCGGCGCGCTGCATGGGGCGACCGGTGCGGATTGCGGCGGGATCGACCCTGCGGCAGCGATGCTGGCGGTGGCGCGGCAGCGGTGGCCGGCGGTAAACTTCGCGCAGGCGCCGGGCGAAGCCTTGCCCTTCGGCCCGGCCTGCTTTGATTTCATCTTTGCAGTGGATGTGGTTCATCACCTGGCGGAGCCGGCAACCTGTTTTCGGGAGAGCCGGCGGGTGTTGCGTCCGCAGGGCCGCCTCTGTGTGGTGACGGATTCGCAGCGGATCATCGAGACGCGCGTGCCGCTGTCGGTCTACTGGCCGGAAACGGTTGCGGTGGAGCAGGCGCGCTACCATTCGACCGAACAGCTTGGCGCCTGGCTGCACGCAACCGGCTTTGCCGCGCTGCACCTGGAGAATGTCGAGCACAGCTTTGCGCTGACCGACGCCGCGCCCTATCAAGCGCGCGCCTACTCCGCACTGCGCCTGATCGACGACGCGGCGTTTGCGCGCGGGCTGGCCCGGCTAGAAGCCGACTTGATGCGCGACGGCGCCATTGCTTGCACATCCCGCTACACGCTCTTGTGGGCGGCATAAATCAAGGAGGACTCGGATGTCTGTGCTGGAGCAGTTTCGACTGGATGGCCGCGTGGCGCTCGTCACCGGCGGCACGAAAGGGCTGGGGCGCAGCATGGCGACCGGCTTTGTGGAGGCAGGTGCGCAGGTCGTCGTCGTCAGCCGGCACGCCAACGAAGCGGTGGCCGTGGCGGAGGAACTGGCTGTTCACGGCGGCACGCGCTGCGCCGGTTACGCCGCCGATGTCACCGACCCGGCGCAGGTGGAAGGGCTGGTTGCGCGCGTGCTGGCGGAATTCGGTCAGGTGGATGTGCTGGTCAACAACGCCGGCATCAACCTGCGCGGCCCCATCGAAGCGCTGGACGTGGAGAGTTTTGATGCGGTGCAGGCGGTCAATGTGCGCGGGCCGTGGCTGATGTGCCGCGCGCTGGCGTCGCACTTCAAGGCGCGACGCTACGGCCGCGTGATCAACATCGGGTCGATGCTCTCGGTCGTGGGCATGGCCGATCGCACGCCCTACGCCACCAGCAAGGGTGCGCTGCTACAGATGACGCGCGTGCTGGCGCTGGAATGGGCGCCGTACGGCATCACGGTCAACGCCATGCTGCCCGGCCCCTTTGCCACCGAGATGAACCTGCCGATCCTGGACAACCCTGAGATTTACCAGTCGTTTGTGGCGCGTATTCCGCTGGGTCGCTGGGGCGAGTTGGAGGAGATTCAGGGGCTGGCGCTCTTCCTGGCCAGCGACGCGTCAAGCTTTGTCACCGGCGCGGCGCTGACGGTGGATGGGGGGTACACCGTGTGGTAGGCCTTCAGAGGAAGGGATTGATCGCCCGCACGCCCGCATAGTCGCGCCCGGCGCTCAGATCCTCCGAGTAAACCTGGCGGCACTCTGCCGCACGTGCGGCTTCAATGATCGCGGCATCCCAGTACGAAAGTTGGAAGCGCATCCTGGCTTGCAGGGCAGCCTGGAGAATGGGGACGGTGATCTCTTGCACTCGGAAGCGCAGCCACGCTTCGATCAGCGCCGCTGCCTGTTCGTGTTGAATCCGGTCGGGCTTTGTCGCACGCGTAGCCTGTACATAGAACTCCTGCAGCACCTGAACCGACAGCACCCAATCATCGGCTTCGAGAAGCGCCAGCGCCCGCTCATGTTTAACAGCTTCCGCCGGCGCCGTGCTGATGGCATAGAGGAGGATGTTAGTATCAAGGAAACGCATTAGCGTGCGTGCGCCTCTTCCCGGCTGACCCGATCGGCGGCGGAAAACGCGGTGATCGACGCAATTGTTTCGCGCTCCAGCCGCTTCCGCCGCTCTCCGTCGGACTCTTCGTTGGTGAGTTGTACCAGAAATGCCTTGACCAGGGCGGATACCGAAGTGTTCATTTCGGCGGCCTTGATGCGTGCGCGTTGATAGATCGCTGTATCCACAGAAACTGTGATATTTTTCATGGTCCCACAGTAGCATAACTAGGGTCAAATGGTCAAGATTTTGATGAGCCAACACTACAACGGATTCGTGGAAACAGCGGATTTGCTCTGCTTCAGCGCAATGATCCTGTCTGCGCCGAGATTCATCCGTTGTTTCCACGCATCTGCTGTTGTGTTCCTACTTATCTGCGCACGGTTGGCAGATAGATCGTATTGGCGCTGCCTGCTGAAGGTGTAGGCGTCGCCGTCGGCGGCGTGAATGGATCTGGCGTCAATGTCGGTGTTGCTGTCGGTGGCGCCACTTGCCCGCCGATCACCACATTACTCACCCCATCCACGCTCCACAGCCCGCTGGTGTTGCGTGCTTGCACGGTGATGTAGTAAGTCTGTCCCTGCACCAGCGTAAGATCGCTGCGCATAAAGCTGGTCGCGGTCAGGTAGGTCCATCCGACCACATTGCGCGCGCCGGGCGTCGTGCCGATGGCATAACGATATTGGTCGATGTGCGGGCTGTTGGCCTGCCAGCTTGCCGAGAGCTGGCGCAGGCTGCCGTCGGTGGACGCAGCGACCTGTGGCGGCGTGGGTGGGTCGAGCGTGACGCCGGCGCCGAAGTCGACCTGGAAGCGGTCGCCGCTGGTGGCGTAGGCGGCCATACCGTCGTCGCCGAGGACGCCGTCCATCTGCACGACGTCCATCTGCACGACGTAGTAACCGGGCGGCACATTGGCGTCGAAGTCATAGCCGGCCTGGAAACGCGTCGGCGAGAGCCATTGACCGTCGGTGAAGGGATAGTCGGCGCCACCCCAGCGCACGTTCAGGCCATTGTTGTTGTACCAGAGGTTGCTACGATTATCGAACATGAAACTGGCGGAGTAGCTACTTCCAATCGATGGTGTTGACCACGTGACGCCATCGTACATGACGAAATTTCCGCAGCCTGAGAACCAGATTGTGCCATCGGGCGCTTCAGCAATTCCATTCACATCGCAGTTGAGGCGATAGTTCGTGTCAGCCCATCCCCAATACTGCCAGCCGGCGCCGTCATACATCGCCAGAAATTTGCGTTCCGGCGCTTCGCTCCACCCCAGGCCAACCCAAACGCGTCCCTGGCTGTCGGCAAAGAGGCTGTTAAACTGATTGGTCGGCAGACCAGTTGCTCGACTGTGCGTCGCCCAGTTCACACCGTCGAAGACGCTCAGCCCCTGCATGGTCTGGAACCACATACGGCCTTGTCCATCGCGCTCGATCCGTTGTACTTCGTTGGAGACAAGACCGTCACTAGTTGTGTATTGTCGCCAGGTGGAGCCGTCGTAACGATAGAGACCACTCATCCCCCCAAACCACATGGCGCCCTGGCTATCCTGGCCGATGGCAGAAGCCGGCATCATCAAAATCCCACCATTGGGTAGATTGTTTGTGTACGTAACCCAGTTCGCTCCTTGCAACCTGCTTAGAAGTGATGCCCCACCACTATGGGCAAACCACACATCTCCATTGGCGGCTCCGAAGATGGCGGAAACACTATTGTTGCCAAGCCCGGAGTTGGCGGTTGTGTAGGATGCCCACTGACGCCCGTCGTACATGCGGACACCGGCGCCACCGGCCATCATGTCGTTAAGTCCAAACCATAGGCGCCCCAGTACATCGCTCGCCATGACGTTCGCCGTATCCGAAAATACCTGCTGCGTCGTCCCACGCCGTGCATCGTGGAAGCCGGCTGCCGGCAGCGCCGTCACCGACATCGGCTTGCTGAAGTCGACGGCGACTGTCCCGCGCTGCAAGCCCACCGGGTTGGGGTTCATCGTCACGCTGCGCACGAAGGCGGGCGCGGTGGGGTCGGGTGCGGCCAGCGGCGGGTTGTAGGTCACCCTGGCGATGGTGGAGCTGGCGGTGCCGCAGCCGTTGTCGTCGAAGGTGCAGTCGCGGATGCGCCCGGCAATCTGGCTGGCGTCGATGTTCCAGAAGTTATTCACAGCGTTGACCGTGGAGTTCTGCGTGCCCGCCTGCCCGCCGCTCAGGTAGAGATCGTAGGTTCCGTTGCCAAAGAGGTTGTTGCTGACGATGTTGACCGAAGCCGCCGCCTGCCCGCCGAGCTGGATGCCGTTGCCCGTGTTGTGGATGATCGTGTTGTAGCGCACGCCGCGCGACTGGCTGATACGGAAGTTGTTGGCCGGGTTGGTTTCGTTGGCCGGCGTCCATGCGTTGTCGAGCAGCTGGCCGGCGGCGTCGAGGCGCTGCGCCCAGATGTTGTTGGCGCCGGTGCGGTCGTCGGCCCAGGCGACCAGGTACTCGTTGCGCTGGACGTTGTAGGCGATGGCCGGGAGGCCCATCCTGATTCCATTTGCGCTGCTTGCTGGCGTGGAAATCAGGATGGGTGAGCCAACCAATGCGCCATTGCTGTCGATTCGACGGGCATAGAGTGCATGAAACGCAGGGGTCGATGACGTTGCTCCATATACCCAGACGGTCATGAACTCCGCTGGTGTGCTGCCAAAGGCAACTCGTGGAGTAGACGCCTGGCTCGAATCGGAAATGACAACGGTTGGGCTGACCGGAAGAGTTCCATCGGCGTTGATGGGCTGAACCATAAGACCGCGCGGATCGCTCCAATCCATCCATCCCCGGTAACGCTCCCAGACCACAGCGTAACGATTACCGCCAAGACCAAAAGCGGCGGCTGGACGTTTGGTTGGCGACGACTCTGGGTTCTCGGCAATCACTGTCGATGACACTACCTGCGTCGCCGGCTCAATCCAGGCGCCCCCAATGCGATGACTCCAATTGTCTGCATGAAAGGCGACAATCGCCTTGTCGCTGGCTGAATCCACCGCAATATCACCAAGATAGACACTGCCACCGACATCATCGCCAACCGTGACTGCGCTGCCATTCAGCACACCTGCTGCCGTCAACCTTTGGACATAGATTCTCTGACCGCAGCAGGGATTTTCGCTGTAAGTCTGGTAGCCAACCAGAAATGTGCCACCAGAAGACAGGTAGCCCACCCTGACAGCAGTAGCGCCTCTTGAAGTGAAGATGGGGAGTACATCCCCGCCGCTCTGCCCATTCGCGGTGATGAACCGTCCTTTCACGCCATCCATGCCAGCCCATACCACAAAGTAACGGTTTTGAGTTGGTTGATAGACAACGTGGGCATAGCTAATTCCGGTCATTGTTGCCTGACCAGACACGACGGTTTCGTCACCGATCGGCTGCCCGTCACCCGAGAGTCGAAGTGCTTTGACGGTGCCTGAAGTTGTCGCTTCCACCCAGACCGCGAGGTATTCATCGCTGGATGAGTTGTACGCCAGCGCCGGACTGGACTGAGCAATTCCACCCGACTGCACATCCAGCGACAGAGCGGCGCCGCCGCCACAGTTAGGCGGACACATGCCTGAACCTGTCTCGCCATTGTTGGCGATCAAGTTGTGCTCGATGTCGACCAACTGCAGGCCGGAGGCGTTGATGCCACCGCCGTTGCCCACAATCACATTGTCGCGGATCACGGGGGCGTTGCTACTGCAACAGACTATGTTGATCGCCGTGCCGCTGTTATTCTGGATGACATTGCCGATGATGGTCGATGATCCCGATAGGCTGATCGGCGAGCCGCCATTGCGGAACGTGTTGTACAGGATGCTCGGCCCACCGCTGCTGGACATCATCATGTTGTTGCCGATGCCGGTCGAGCCGCCAACGAAGCTGTTCTGTTTGATCAGCGGCTGTCCTCCGCTCAGCGTGATGGCGCCGTACATGGCGTTTCCACCAGTAAAGGTGTTCCGCTCAATGTGCGGCGTCTCGCCGTTGTTGTTGTTCCCGATCTGAATACTCGTGCCGTTGTTACTGAACTTTGAGTCGGCAATATACGGTGACCGCGTGCTCAGACTGGCCGCGATGTCGGCATAGCTGACCTCCACGAACTGCAACACGCTGCCCGTCACGTAATCCCCCGCGGCGTCATAGCCGGCATCGACCGCGGTGTCGGCAAAGCGAATCCCGCTCCACGTGGCGGTCGTGATCGAGTTGGTCGTAAAGAGAATCGGCTGCGCCGCGGTCCCGCGCGCGATCAGCGCGCCGTCCACGCGGATGAACTTGCCCGGATTGCCTTTGATCACCGTGCCCGGCTGGATCGTCAACGTCACATCGGGGTTGACGATCACCGCACCGGCGAGCACGTAGCTCTTGTCGCTCGTCCAGGTCGTGTTACTGCTGTAGATCGTGTTGCCCAGCGTCTCGATCGCGCTGCGCACCTGCACGCTGAAAGGCACGGCCAGGCTGTAGCCGCCCGCGCCGCTTAGATTGAGCGTGAACTGGAGCGCATGGTTGTAGGGCGCGCCGGCCGCCACGGTCACGCCAAAGGCGTCGCCGCTGTTGCCGCCGACCTGTCCCGGCGCGATGTCGCCAAACGCGCCGGCGCTGTCGGTGATGCTCACATAGGCATCGCTGCTGGCAAGCGTGCCCTGCAGGCTCTGCCCCGGCAGCCACAGGTTGCGCACGGTGAGCACCAGTTGCAACGCCTGCCCAGGCGCCGGCCGCGCGTTGGGCTGGCCGTCGATGGCGTAGCTCTCCACCGCGGCACGCGGCTGCGGAGTAACGCTCAGCGCGGCGCCGGCGTCAATGCGCCCCTTACCCATCTGCCCGGCGCGCGTCGGGTTCAGCGCATCGATTGCGGTGGCCGTGTTGAGAATCTGCCACTTGACCTGCTCCGCCGTCCACGCCGGATGCTGGCTCTTGACCAGCCCGGCCAACCCGGCCACAAAGGCGGTGGAGAGGCTGGTGCCGCTGTCGGTGGCATAGCCGGCCACCGTGGTCGTGCGGATGTCGGTTCCCGGCGCGCTCACATCCACCCAGGCGCCGTAGTTGGAGAAGATCGCCTTCTGGTCATTCGGGTCAATGGCGGCCACGGCCATCACTTCGGGATAGGCCGCGGGGTAGAAGGGCGTGCCGCTGTCGTCGTTGCCCGCGCCCGCTACGATCACGGCGGTCGTCGCCGCCTCGCCGATCGCATCGCGCAGCACCGCGGAGTCGGCATAGCCGCCCAGCGACAGGTTGATCACCTGGGCGCCGTTGGAGGCGGCATATTGCACGGCCGCGGCAATGTCAGAATAGTTGGCGGCGCCGCTCGCCTGCATCGCGTTGACAAACATCAGCTTGCAGCCCCAGCACATGCCTGCGATGCCAACGCCGTTGTCTGTCGCCGCGCCGGCCACACCGCCGACCTGGGTGCCGTGGCCGCTGGGGTCGGTCAGCGTGCCGTTGTTGGTGAGCACATTCCAGCCGTTGAGATCATCCACCTTGCCGTTGAGATCATCGTCGACGCCGTTGGCCGGATCGTCGTTGACCCACAGCCGCCCGGCAAAGTCAGGATGCGTCGTGTCCACGCCGGAGTCGATGAGCGCAATCACGACGCTGTCACTGCCGGTGGTCACATCCCAGGCGGCCGGCGCGTTGATCTTGGGCAGCGCCCACTGGCTGGCGTACTCCGGATCGTTGGGCGTGCGCGCGGGCCGGGCGATGTAGTCTGGCTCGGCGTATTCGACCGCGGCGTCGGCGGCCAGCGCGGCCACCGCGTGCTCGACCGGGATCGTTGAAGTCCACTGCACGCGGTAGATGCGCTCCAGCCCGGCCGGCCTTGCGGCCCCGCTCTGGGCTGCCAGCACGTCGCCGTCGCCGGCAAAGAGCGGCCTGGCCGATGTCACGCCCAGCGCGCTCAGCAGCCCGTTGAGCGACGCCGCGTTCGTTGCGACATCCGCCCCCGATGCGGTTACGTCGCTGACGGCCAGCGCCACGCCCGCCTTGAACTTGATCAGCGCGGTGTTGGGTGCGTACTCGACATACGGTTCCGTCGAGGCGACGACCGGGTCGACCGGCGGGGTCGGCAGCTGCGCCTGACTTGCCGAGGCGAAGGTTAGGGTGAACATAGCCGTGCTGAGCAGTAGGGTGATGAACAGAATGCCAGTCAACTCGCCGGGCCAATGTAGTTGGTTGAAATGCGTACGCATCCTTAGTTGTCTCCTTGGTTGCTTGAGGCGTTGCTTTTTACCCAGAATGTGGGTGAAGTGGCTTGTTGCGACCACTGCCATATTCATGCCCTTGGTACAGCCGTCCGCTCCCACCGCACTCGGGACAGACAACCGCGCCATAGCTGTGACAAGTTGGACAGCGCACGGCGTCCGGCTCGAAGGACGCTGCAGAACGGAGCGGGCGACCACCCAACAGAATTACGTAGGTCGCACCACTGCATGTGGGGCATACTGCCCAGCCACGTGCGTCGCAGATCGTGCAATTTTCGACGGGTGCAGTCACTTTTAGCATAAAACATCCTCCTGGAATTGTTAGCGAAGAATGAAGGTTGACAGACCACTAGCGGCTGACAAGTGGGATATACAGCGAAACGTTTCTGGCCGCTGGCTCTGCGTAGCCGCTCACAAGTGTGTAGCCGGTGGCGCTGCTCTCGCCAATGACCGGCTGACCCACCACGGCGGTCAGGTTGTAACCGCCGCCGCGCTGCGGCATGGACGACGCGCCGCCGATCACGGATCGCTGGAGCAGGTAGGCGCCCTGCTGCTGAGCCGCCGCGCTACCCGCCAGCAATGCCAGCAAGATGGCGCTCAGCATGAGCATGGCGACAAACGTATAGATGTGTTTCATGGTCATATTCCCTTGGCAAGCGACGCCAAAAATCCTATTTGCCGACGACCGCAGCATAGTAGAGATAGGCGACGAAATCGCCGCCGGCGTCTCCAGCGCGAGTGATACGCGGCTGCAAGAATTCTCCGGCATGGATGATCAGGTTTGCCGAATTTGCAGAGACCGGCGCCGATACCCATGTGTTCAGCGCCGCAGTTTGGAGATCGATGGTGCTGCCGGAGACCGTGCGCACCACTGCGCCGGACGCGTCCTTCACCACGAAGTCGAGCGTGATGGCACCCGTGTAGACGCCGGTACGCGAAACGACACGGGTGTAAGTGATCTGCACTTTGCGATCCGCCAACGGGCTTGGAAGAAAGCTGGTGTACATGCCGCCCCACCCATCTTGCGTCGAGTAATAGGATTCTGAGTATGGCGCCTGGTTGCTCCACCAACCGTTCACATTCGTATACCACGTCTCGCTCGCCAGATCCTGCGCCGATTTGCCGCCGACTTTGTCAGCATTGGCGGCGCTTTCGGCGCGCAGGGTATACGGAACGCTGGTGAATTTCTGGCGCGGTGTTAGGGTCACACCGTCGATGACCAATTCCAGCCATCGATCCGGCTGGGCAAAGAGGCTGTCCGGGATCGGCGTCGTCTCTCCCAACATCAGTGAAAAGACGCCGTTGCTGACCGGCGTTCTGGCGTGCAACTCCGTCCACTTGGCGCCGCCTCCCTCCGCTGCCTCGTAGATCGTAGCCGAGATATTCTTGCTGGCCGTGAGCGGTCTACCGCTGCTATCCGCCAGCATTCCCTGATAGCTGATCACGTGCGGCACGGCCGGGGTGACGATGGCTTCATCGGCATGCGCCAGCTTGCCAACCAACAACCAGCCGAAGATCAATAGTATGCTTGTTTGCGCGAATAATAGTGCGAACAAAGGTTTTGACCTACGCATAGTGACTCTGGCCTTTCATTAACCATTGAGACGAACGTAAGATTGCGCAGATAACACAGATCACATCCTTTCCGCATCTGTGAAATCCTTGCAATCTGCAGATAGAACGTGAATCGTTATGCGCTGTCGTTTCCCGGCTCGCGGGCGGGACGCCCGCGAGCCGGGCTTCAGCTTACCGCCGCACGGTCGGCAGGTAGAGATACTGCATTGGTCCAAACAGCCCGAACTGGCTCAGATGGCAGACCGGGACGCTGAGCCGGTTTTGCGCAGGCTGGCGGTCGTACGCGCCGCAGGCCGCGTCCACCCAGGCCGACGTGGCGGCATCCCAGCGCTGCAGCACGAGCGTGTTCTCGTTCAGCCCGGCGACGTCGACGTCGGTGTAGTCGAGAATTACCGTCACCGGCTGCTGGAATTGCAGAGTCTCCACCAGTACGTTGTTGCGATAGGCGTTGAGCTCGAAGGCGCGGCCAGCAAAGGCAAAGCCAGATGGCGCTGTGGACGGCGTGAACGGCTCATAGACCAGTTCGGCCGGCTGGTCGAGTGTGTTGGCGGGAATCTGCACAGTGCTCTTGCCGCCGGTGGTGGGGGTGAAGACCAGCGTGGCGGCCTGCGTCGGGTCGGCGATGTCGACGGTGGCGCGGTCGGGGAGATACTGCCAGATTTTGCCGCCGGCATAGTTGTTCCACACGCCGAGGTAAAGATGACTGTTGAAGACAGCCATGTCGTTATCCCAGTAAGTCCCTTGATTATTGCTGTCACCTAATCCACGATAACCTACCTGCACCCAACTGATTCCATCCACCGTGCGCCACACATTCAACCCGGTCTGGAAATTGTGCGCCACAACATACAGTTGGTTATCGAGGACAGCGAAGGCCATCATCTCGTCATTGTTGGGATCGCCAAGACCGTTGGCAATGACGCGTTGCCAGTCACCAACCTCGTTGCAGCCGGAGGCCGAGGCGCAGCGCCAGACCTCCCCGCCAGGATTTGTTTGCGTGTCTGGGTCCCATATACCGGCGCCTGCATAGAGATAATCGCCAAATGCAGCCAGCGCAGAAAGTTTGTAGCAGTTGACGTTGCCAAAGCCGTCCGTAATCACGCGCGTCCAAGAAGATCCATCACCGCTGCGCCAGATTTCGCAGCCGTTCGGACGCCCCGCGCTAGAATCCCAACTGTAAGTGCCAGCATAGAGATACCCAGCGAAGGTCTCCATCGTCACCACTTGATTGGTCACATCCCCCAAACCATTGCTGACGACGCGCGCCCAGTCACCGTTGTCACCCGTGCTGCTGCGCCAGATTTCGGCGCCGTGCGTGGAGGTGTAACTCCAGGTGCTTGCATAAAGCGTGTCACTGAAGACTTCCATGCGGAAAATCTCGCCATTGTAACGGTCGCCGAAGCCGTTACTCACCACCTGTTCCCAGTCAGTGCCGTTCGTGCTGCGCCAAATTGAGCCGCCGATGTCTGTGTACGGTGGATTGGGAGTGCTGTTCCAAACGCCGACGTAGAGTCGCCCGTTGAATTCCACCAGGTGATTGATGCCAACGTTGTAGTATGAGCCGAAGCCATTGGTCATCATCGCAGTCCAGTTGCCAGATGCATCCATTCGCCACAGTTGGGCGCCATACGCCGTCAGTTTTGACGTACCGGCATAGAGATAGTCTCCAAACGACGACAGTGTGGCAACGCGACTTTTGGGGTCGCCAAAGCCGTTGAGGTTGCGTTGCACCCAGTTGGGCGTGCCGGGCGCGAATTTCTGGACGCGGTGGTTGTCCCAGTACTCGCCGACATAGACATTGCCACTCGCATCCACGGCAATCGAGTGAGTGGCGCGCAGGTCGCCGGTTCTGCTGGAGGCGCCACCGCCGATCGTCGTGAGATAGGCGCCCGTCTCGTCGTAGACCTGCACGCGCCCATTCCAGCCATCGGCCACGTAAAGACGGCGGTTGGCGTCTATAACCAGCGAACGTGGGCTATCGAAGTGAGCAAAGTCCCAGCCGGACTTGTTTGTCTCACCCATCGTGCGCAAGTAAACGCGATTGGCGCCAAAGACCTGGATGCGATGCGCGTCGCCGTCCGCAACGTAGATCACGCCTACGCTGTCCACGGCCACATCTTCAGGGAAAACGAAGTGGTTGTTGTCACTGCCTGGCTGTCCGGTTATGCCCAGCGTAGCGACATAGGTGAGATTGGCGTCGAAAATCTGCACACGCGCATTCTCACCGTCGGCCACGTAGAGCGAGCCGTCTGGCGCAAAGCCGACGCCGCGCGGGCCATTGAAGTGAGCATTGTCCTGCCCGGATTCTCCAGCCACGCCCAACGTGCGCACATAGGCGCCGGATGGTGTAAAGACCTGGATGCGATGGTTCCACGTGTCGACCACGAAGATGTTGCCTGAAGGCGCAATGGCGACGTCCTCCGGCTGATTGAATAGATTGTTCTCACCGTCCCAGCCGCCGTTGATGCCTGACTGCCCGATGCTCCACTGCGGCGCGCCGTCCGCATTGAATTTGAGCAGCCGGTTGCCACCTTCCTCTACGATATACACAGAGCCGTCATTGGCCACGGCTACGCCGCGCGGTTCGTTGATGTGAAATAGATCCGTTGTGTAGGGAACGCCGGTCACACCATAAGTGCGGACGTACTGGCGCGCCTGGTTGAACTGCTGCACGCGATCGTTGCCGGTGTCCGACACATAGATGTTGCTGGCGGCATCCACGACCACGTCGCGCGGGTTGTCCATCTGACTGTTGGCAGCGCCCCGCTGACCGCCCAGGGTGGCGACGTAGGCGCGCGTGGTTCGGTTAAAGATCTGGACACGGTTATTCCACTGGTCGGCAACATAGATGAAATTTGCATCGACTGCAATACCCGACGGGTAGTTGAAATGTCCATTGTCGCCGCCGCTCACGTCAGTCACGCCCAGGGTGGCGACGTAGGCGGGCGCCGCCGGATTAGTAATATCGAGAATCTGCACGCGATCGTTGCCGGCGTCGGCGACATAGAGTAGGTTCTGATAGATTGCGATCCGCTGCGGCCCGTCGAACTGCAAATTGCCGGTTCCGGCGACGCCCGTGGTTCCAATCGTAGCAAGATAGGCGCCCTGCGTATCGAAGACCTGGATGCGATGATTGCCAGCATGTCGATCCCAATCCGGCGCGCCATCGCTGACGTAGATGCGCCCTGCACTATCGAAGGCAATGCCGTCTGGCTGATCGAAACGATCATTGGCGTCACCGTGATTCCAGGTGCTGCCCAGTGTCATCTTCAGGACGCCCTGGGCATCAAACTTGAGCACAGTGCCGGTGCTTCCGACGGCAAGCCAGACATTGCCGCTGCTGTCCACCCCAACCTCACCAGGAGTCCGGATGCTCTGATTGTAGTAGTCGACGATACGTGCCTTACCAATCTGCTGCAGAAATTGGCCGCTGCTGCTGAACTTGAGCGCGCGCAGCCCCTCGTGTTCGACAATCCAGACATTATTGCCATCGGTTGCTAGACCCGTGGGCACATTAAGGTGCTGTGTATCTTCAAAATAGGCGACGCCGGTCTCCCCAAACGTCTGCACATACCGAAAACTTAACCCAGGCTGCCCCAACGGTGGAACCACGGTTTCTGCCTGTGGTTGGGCGGCAACCGCGGCGGCGCCCACCGGACGATCCACCCCTCTGCCTGGTCCACCCTCCTGCGCCGCTACGGGCAGCCAAGCGGCGGCCAGCAGCGCCAAAATCAACCCTACCGAACCTACCATCACGAATTTTCGCCACTTCGGAAACATCATATAGTGTCATCCTTTTCGCTCATGAGAATCGAAACACACGACACTTACAGTTTCGTTGATTTTGTGCGATTTGTATTGCACATATTGTGCAGAGTTTCTGCGCAAACATGTCGCTGGCTTCTGTGCTCGTCAATCCGATTCGGGTGCATTTCAAGTTTTTGTTACGTCTCTCCACTGGTCAGGCGCAGCGCTGCTTAACCACGTCTCCTGGACCAGTGCGAAGATGTTCTCGCCAAAATTCTGGAACACACGTTTGTCTGTTGGTGTACAGCACCCTCTATCTGAGTGCTCCTTCCAAGCGTTTACGCCAGCGTTGACAAGTCCCTGTGCGCCGGACTTGTCAACGCTGGCTTTCTGTGGTTGCGTAGGGGCGTAACGAGCTTGACGGATTGTTTAGCAGTTCAGGCCATCGCCGCCAGTGGGGAGCTGAGTCGGTTAGCTGGATGTGGTATTTGTCAAGACTACACGTCGTTTCCTGTGATGGAGAATAGAAAAAACCGAGTTTCTCGTTTGTATATCTAGTCGGATCATACCAGAAGAGAAACTCGGTTTTTTTATCGTCACATGACTTTAGTCGTCGCCCTGGCTGGCGTTGGGTAGATAAATCTGTTCGGCGACCATCACCTCCGTCACGATGGTGTTATTGCCCTGGTTTACGTCACTGCCGGTTGTGCCCACCGAGATCGTGACCGGATAGCGCGCGCCGACGGTGGCGGAGGGGACGCCGGTGCTCAGCAGGATCAGCCCTTGGCTCAGGTAGCGCAGATCCGGCGCGTTCCACGTGTAGGTTCCGCCGCCGCTCGTCGCGGTTTGTGCGCTGGCGGCAGGCGCCGGCTCCGCGCTGAGGTAGGTGAGCAGCGGATCCAGCTCGACCGTGACCGTGACGCCGTTAGCGAGGGATAACCCGCGGTTGCTGACGGCGATGCCGACCTGAGCGCTGCCTGCGGGAGCGCCCGTGCTCAACGTGGGCGCAACGACCTTGACGTCGGGCTGTGTCGCTGAGGTCGGTGCAAAGCTGTTGCTGCGCGCAATGCCGTAGCTGTTGTAGCTGCTCGTGACAGACGGCGCCCACCCGCCAGCAGGGATACGTGCGGCGAGCCAGGGGGTAGGGGGCGTCAACAACGCCCCGCTGCCATCAATCAGCGCATAGAAATGATAGGGACGATACCCCCAGTCATTTTCTCCCCATGTGATCACGGCCCGGCCGTCGGCGTCCGCTATCACCGAAGGCGCCGCGTCGCCGGTATAGCTGAAAGGGTTGTCGAGGTCGATTGGGCCAGTGGTGATCGCATAGCTTGTATTGCTGAGCAAGGCATAGCGTAGACCCGCCTTGTCGTTTGTCCAGTGCGACCAGACAAGCAAAATCGAGCCGTTGCTGAGCTGGGTCACGGCCTGCGGCGATTCGTAGTAGTCAGTGAGCAGCTGCGGCCCTGCAATCAGATCGCCAGCGCTCGTCAGAGCCATCGTCCGGACGCCTTGCGCACCGCCAGCATAGCCATAATAAGCCAGCAGAAAACGATTTCCGCTGAGCGCTGCCACCCGCGGCCGATCGGCGCCATTGAGGTCGGCGCCACCAAGCTGGGTGAGCGGTTTTACTACCTGGCCGCTTGCGCTGCGCACCGTGTAGAAAATATTGTCTGTCCACGACGATCCGTTGTTATGATAATCGTTCCAAACCACAAAGAAGTGATTGTCTTCCGCTGCCGCGATCTGGGTATAGTAGAAGCTAGGCGCGCCTACACTCGCCTGGGTTGTCCACGCGCCATTGTTGGTGAGATTTGTGGGTGACAAAACAACGCCGCCAGCAGCATCCAGGATCGAGAGCCAGACGTTGTAGTTGTACTCCCAGTTGCCATTCACCTCGCGTGATTGAACCTGCACCCAACTCAGGCCAATGGCGCCGTTTGGCGCTACGGCAGTTGCCAAATCCATAAAATAACCTGGCGCCGCGGTTGCCATCGTCTGGATCGGGGTTTGCAACTCACCGGCGTCGTCCAGCAAGGCATAGCGGAGCTGCCAGGCGCCGCCCAGCCATTCATCCCATGCATAGAGATAACCGCCGGCAGGCGTCCCGCCCACGGCCATTTCGCCTCCCCATCGGGTGACGCCTGTCAATTTGCGTGTGATTCGACCGTCGGGGTTAAGTAACGTCAGACGGGGGCCGGGGCTGGCGCCATCCTCATAGATTTGTGCGAAGGGCGTCGGCACCGTGGAGCGTAACAGAGTCGTGCGTTTCACGGTCGAGTTGCGCGTCGAACGCATCGTCAGCGTTGCCGTGTTGACGTCGGCAACGCTGGCAAAGGTGGGCGTCTGCACCTGAACCGTCAGTTTTTTGCGCTCACCTTGCCCTACCGCACCCGTGTCGGGGATGCCATCCCCGTTTGTGTCGGTCAGCGCCTGGCCACCCATCTGCAGCGTGGCAGGCCAGGACGAGTTAAGCGTGACGTTGTAAGTATCGGCGCCCAGTTCGCCGTTGTTGTAGACTGTGACCTCGAAGGTCTCAGTGTTGGCGGCGCGCGTGAAGCGTCCTTGCCCACGCGGTCTTAATTTCACACGCGTGGTTGCCGCCGGTCGGGTAAAGTGAATTGACTTGATCGAATTCGACTTGATAGAAGGCGGGACACACGACATTGAATAGTTGAAGCCATCCAGTCCTTCCGCATCTTCAATCCCAACAGTGGCGCAAATATAGTGCCCATCGGCACCCCACGTCATGGTCTTATACTGGAGAAGGATATCACCATTCTCATAGAGCACAATCTCAAAGGTGTATTGATCGTCTTCACCGACAAACATTACCTCGTTCCAAGCGATCACAAAGTAGCGGTTTGGCGCCGTACCCCCTGCCTGATAGAAGACGTGACCACGTTTGCCGCTCGTGGCTAAGATGAGTGGGGTCGAATAGGCCGAAATCACTGCATTTGGAACAGAGGGGCAGGGGATGGGTATCTGATCGTCCCAGTACCAGTCGGGCGAGTCCTGGAAGCTCACATAGCCTGCAGCGCCAATGTAAACGTTCGTGTAGACAGCGTCGTAGTATTTGAACGCAAAGGGCAGCGGGATCGCGCCCGTGCGCTGGTTCCGGAAGCTGTCGCCGCTCAGGCCAGTATCCGTGCCGCCGGTGGCGTCGATCCAGTTGAGCGGAACGCCGTCATTCCACGTATAGCCATAATCATCCGGGCCGCCCGACGCGGCTGCGGTGGCGGCTTCCACCGGCGCCGTGTCCGCCGCCATCCGCCAGAGTCCGTTTTCGTCGGCCACAGCGCCCGGCGGGCCATGCTCCGGTCTGACTCCAGCGAGCGGAGGCGGGTCTGTTGGCGGTGGCGCTTCCTGCGCCATGGCCAGCTTAGCCGGCAACAGGCTGGTCAACCCAAGCACCAGTACGGTTAACCAGGTGAAACATACATACGGGAACTGCCTCATTGAGGGGCCTCCTGAAAAATTGGGGTTTAGAGAACGATGAGCAATGGTTGCTGCATCACTTACAGTTTCGTTGATGTTGTGTGGTTTGTCTTGCACATTTTGTGCAGAGTTTCTGTGGAAATATGTCGCTGGTTTCTACGCTCGTCAATGAGTGTACTCCAACTTTGGGGCGCCGGGGACGTTGCCTGCCCCAACCGTGAAGTATACCCGCCGGAGAGAGGGGCCCTTCAGCAATTTTCAGTAGTTCACGATTTTCCCCTATCTGTCAACATACCAGCACAAAATCTTTGTGTGAGTTTCGTGAAGTACTGAAATTTAGAATTGGCTGCTTGCCCGGTGCGCTTTGCGTTCCCGCCCGGCGTGCGGTAGACTCCTGGGTTATGGTAGTGCTCTTTCAGATCATGGCAACGTATGCGCCGTATATTTACCTGGTCAGCGGGCTGGTGGCGCTTTATCAACTTTACCGGCTTTGGCAGGTGCGGAGCGAGCGCCGTCAAGCCGTTTTTTCTTTGGAACGCGAACGCGCCGTGCGCGATCTGAGCGGCATCTTTACGACGGCCATGATCTTGCTGCTGCTCATGGGCGTCACCTATTTTGCCAGCATCACCATCCCCAGCGCCATCGTGGCGGCGCCGGAGGCCGAGCCAACCTTGCCGCCGGAGTTCGCCATCGCTATCACGCCGACGAACACGCCCTTGTCGGTGACGCCCTCCGCCACACCGACGGGCACCATGACGCCGACGCCGGAGCCGCCGACGCCGGACGCCCTTCAGGCCACCCAGACTGCACAAGTATTGGAAAATGCCACGCCAACCTCAACGCTGGAAGCGCCGCCTCTCGCGCCGCAAGTGAGCGCGCCATTCTGCCCCGACACGCGCGCGGTCATTTCCTCGCCGGGGAACGGCGCGACGGTGAGCGGCGTTTTTTCCCTGATCGGCACTGCCACGCACGAGCAATTTAACTTCTACAAGGTGGAGTTCGCGCCCGGCGCCGATGCACAACAAGGGTTCACCTATCTGGCCGACGGCCGCGGCCAGGTGTTCGACGGCGCGTTGGCGAGTGTAAACACACGCGGCTTTGCCAACGGCCCCTGGACTTTCCAGTTGACCGTCGTCGACCAGACCGGCAACTTCCCGGATCCTTGTCGTGTGACGCTCAATGTGGCAAATTGAAAAGGCCTCATCAATTTTCATGAAAATAAATCGCTGTGCAACGTCTGACTGAATTTCTACAAGATCCATCGCCGCGCAATCGCCGCCTGCGTCGCCTCCTCGAAGTGGCGTTGGTCTCCGCGCTGCTGATCATCTTCATCGTGGTGATCGCGTTCCAACTGGGGCGCTCCAGCGGCCTGTCGCAGGCGCAACAGGCCGCGGCCACCGCGGCTTCGATGCAGGTCGCGCTGGCGTCTACCTTCACCCCGACCGCCACTGCCACCGCCACCGAAACGCCCGCGCCGACCTTCACGCCGACGCTTACCGCCACGCCGACGACCACGCCCGCCAGCCCCGCCGAATGGACAGATCGCTATTTCAATTTGGCGATGCAGGGATTGAATACGCTTGCCGTCCTCGACTTTACACCGGCGCGTGCGGCCGACCTGGCCGAGCGCCTTGCTCACGAACAGGGGCTGGTCTTTGTCCCCGTGAGCTATCACGAACTGAGCGCCGAACCGTGGGCAGCCTTTGTCGCGCCGCGCACGCCGGACGGCACGCCCCTGCCCATGCTCTTCTGGCGCAGCGGTGAGACCGGCAACGAAGTGGAAGGGCAGATCTTGACCGATGCCCTCGCTTCCCTTGCCGACCCGGAAACCGGCTACGTTCCGCTTGCTACTGGCATCAGCCAAGGCGCCGCGGCGGTCGACGCGCAGGGAATTCGCCACGTGCTGATGGTCGAGCGCCCCGAAGCGCGCGGCAAACTGACCGCCTATCTCTGGTCGCAAAGTCTGCCCGGCGGCCCCTTTGCCGTGGTCTGGCGCAGCGACGAGGACCCGCAGTGGACCTTCAACGCCGCCAACAGCCAGCTCAGCCTGGAGCCAAACGCCGAGCGCGTGCTGCCGGATGTGGTTATCTCTGGCCCGCTGCCCGCCAACAGCGCGATCCGCACCGAGGAAGGCGCGGCCGGCATCTTTGTCGAGCAGCCGCCCTTTGCCCAGCAGCGCCTGCAGACGCGCTGGCAGCCGCTGCTTGCCAGCGACCTCGACGCGAACGCCCCTGCGCGCATCACCGGGTATCGGCTGGCGCAGGCTGAGGTGCAGACCACGCCGTTGAGCACGTTGGCCACCATCCTCGCCCTGCTCCAGGACGCACAGATCAATCGCGCCCAATCGCTCGTCACGCGCATCGACCTGCTCAACGATATGTACGAGTTGGGGCTGGCCGCGCCGGGCGATTGGATGGCCGTCTATATCAACGATATCGACCGCGAAATTCAGGATGACGAACAGTCGTTGCGGCTGCGTTTCTTTGACAACGCCGACCGCAACCGCAGTTACGAAGCACTCTTCGAGCAAGACGCCGAGACTGGTCGCTATACGCTCCAGTCGATCAGCCCTGTCCTGCTGGCCAGCAGCGCCGGTCTGGTGACGCCGGCGCCGCCGCGCCCGACCGCGACGCCGACTGAGGCGCCGATCGTCGCCGACTCATTGCTGGGCGACGCGGGCGAGTTGGCGCTGACGCTCCCCCTGACCGATGTCGTGGGCGGCGGCGACGCGGGCATCTTGAACCCGACCCTGGAGCCAACGCCCACCGCCACGCCGACCTTTACGCCGACGCCCACCGACACGCCGACGGTGACGCTGACGCCGACGGAAACGCCCTTGCCGACCGACACGCCGACGTCTTCCCCGACGCCCACCGAAACGCCGACGCCGACGCCGACCGAGAAGCCGCTGCCTATTCCTGCCATCCCCGCGGACGCGGCGGCGCCGCTCACCGGCTACATGCTGCTGACCGAGACAGGCCGGCTGCGCGGCGGGCCCAGCACGGAATACATCGTGATCGCGGGGCTGCAGAACGGCACGCCGGTCGATATTTTTGGCATTACTGAAGCCGGCGACTGGCTGCTCATCCGTGCGGCTTCGGTGGACGATGGACGCACAGGTGTGCTGGGCTGGGCATCGACGCAGTTGGTTGTGCCGTATGGAGATTTCGCGGGCGTGCCGCTCTATCGCGCCGACGGGACTTCGGTGGATGCACCGCCGCCTGTCGAGGGCGAGTCGTCCGCCCTATTATCCGCACTGCCGACCGCCACCGCCACGCCCACGCCGTTGGTGACGCCTGTGTTGCGTCTGCCTGCCGTGCAAACACCCGCTGGGGGAAGTGTCCCGGCGCCGGAAGCGGAAGAGCGGATCGTCACCCTTGCCGGCGCGGCCATCCCGCCTGATGTGCAGGCGCCGATCCCCGCAACCGCAGCCGACGGCAGCACGATCGAGCTGGATGTGGCGGATGCCGTGGTCGAAATCTGGAGCGCGGTGCTGGGCGAAACATCCGGCCGGTGGGCGCCGGCAGGCGCGGCGCAGTTGTGGCCCGGCACAGTGGCGTATGTCACCAGCCAGCCGGCGAGCGAGGGCGCCTGGACCGCCACGCGGCTGCGCATCGTCGCCACGCCTCAGGCGGAGCGGGTCAAGGAAGTAACGCTGCCGGAAATTGAGGCCGCCACGACCGCGGAGGAGGCAATTGCTTTGCTGGGGAGCCGCACCGCGCCGGGCGTCTATTTGCTGGATCGTAACGGCCGCGCGCAACAGTTGTGGCAATACGAAACCACTGCGGCCTGGCTCAGCGCCGATCCAAACGCCGGCTTTATCCTAAGCGAGCCGCCCACGCCCGGCGGCATCAGCACCTTCAGTTGGATGCGCAACGACGGCAACGGGCTACAGATCATCGCCCAACCCTATCGCGCCATTCGTGGCGCGGCGGGCGACGCGTACGGCGGCCTGTGGTGGATCGAAACGCCCAATGCCGCCGTCGATCTGTGGCAGCTTTGGCATTACGACCCGGCGACCGCGCAGATTGCGCTGCGTTTGCAGGCCGACGGTGCGATCTTTGCGCAGGCCGCCGGTCTGTCCGGCGCATCGCTGACGCCGACATTGGTGGCGGTGCAACCGATCACGCCGGGCGATCCTGCGGCGGTCTACCTGTTTGTCGACACCAGCGACACGACGCTACAGCAACCTTTCACCGGCGTCTTCCGGCTGCGCGTGGAAACCGGGGCAGAAAATCGTGGCGCCATCGTCGAAGGACCACAGCAACTTCTGGAAAGCGGCGCCTACCGCGGTCCGCTGACGCTCAGCCCAGATTTGTCGCGGCTGGCCTTCTTTGCCTACGCGGCAGACCATCCCAGCCTGACATCAGGCGTCATCAAGCCCGCCAATACGGTCAACGTGCTTACCTTGTCGGGGCGCGGCGCCAGCATTATCCGCACAGCCTATATCACGGAGACGCGCTTCGAGTTCCTTGCACCCGAATTGGCCTGGCAGGGCAACGACCGGCTGCTGCTGGCGCGCAGCCGTTTTGCGCCCGGCCGCACGGATGAATTGGATCGCTTCGGCCTGATCCAGGTGCAGTTGCCGCCGCCCGGCGCTTCGCCCGCGGACCCGATCGTCTCCGATTCCTATCTGTTGCCGCGCCAGCAGTCGCTGCTTGACTTTGCGCCCTGTCTGGATATTGCTTCGGTGCTGGTGCTGACGCGCGACCGCGACGGCGCGCAACAATTGCTGCGCTGGAACGGCCGGAACCAGGTCTTCCCAATCTTCGGCCTGCCCAACGCGCTGAATCGAACGTTCCTCTGCTGGCAGCCGTAACATGCCGCTCACACTGCCGGAAGGGTGGAGCTATTTCGCGGATTGGCGCGATCTGCTGCTGGCGCTGGGTGGTCTGCTGGCGGTGGCGCTGACGATCATCTGGTGGGGGCAGCAGACGCGACGCTGGTATCGCATCGCGGCGCTCAGCTTCCTGATCGCGTTTATCCTCGCGTTTGCCAGCATCTATCTTTTCTGGGTGCCGCCCTATTACGCCGGCTGTGCGAGTGGCTGCATGGGCTGGCGCGGCTTTCCCTTGCCTGTGGCGCGCATCACCTTCGACGGGCAGACGCAGATTGGCCTGCTCGACGTGCTGCTTAACGTGCTGCTGCTGTGGCTGTTCGTGCTGGTGGCGAGCCTGGTCGGGCGGATTGCCGCGGTGATCTTTGGGCTGGAGAATCGGTCGCGGCGCGTCCGCGTCATCGCGGTGCTGGTGTTTGTGCTGGCGCCGTGGGCCTTGCTGCCGCGCTATCTGAACCCGCCCCAGCCGGTGACGACCGCCGAAGACCTGCGCCTGGTCACCAACGCACGCCGCGCCGCGGAAACGACCTACGGCATCACCGGGCTGTGGGTGCATCGACTGGCGCTCGAAGACCTGCGCCAACTCAGCCCCAACCCGCTTGGCGAAACCACGCCCGACCTCACCGCCATCCGTAGCCAGGTCTGTCTGCGCGGCTACACCTATTTCTACATCCCGTGGCGGCGCTACCGGGTCAGCCTGGAGCCGACCGGGGTTAACGCGCTGTCGATCACCGAGCTGCCGCTGAACGGCTCCTGCTGGGATGAAACGATCAACTGACAACTCATACACGCTGCTGCGAAAATAGCTTTGACGCAGAGAGGCAGAGGCGCGCAAAGGAAAAACAAACGCTTGTTGCAAGCCTTTCTCTGCGCTTTCTTTGCGTCTCCGCGCCTCTCGTCAATGAAAGAGGCTTTTCAAACAGTTTTGGCTCAACCGGAATTGATGGGGTCGGGTCTTACGTGCCGGGGACGGGCTGATCGTTGTCTGCTCGACCGAAGCACCGCAAGCCCGTCCCCGGCACGTAACCACACGAGATCCGCTTGACCCACAGTTTTTTTAGACGCGCCCTGGATAGCGTCGTTGATTTTGACGCTGTCCAGGGCGCAGGTCTGGCCGTTATTGGCGAAGCAGTAATGGGATGTAAAGCACATGGTCGGCGTTTAGGCCGGGCATATGCTGGTCGTCGTACGGATCTGTGCCGGCGAGGAATTCCGCGACGTTCGACGCGCTATCGCCGTCTTCGTCAGCCAGCGCATCGTTACGGGTTGGATTGAGTCCGATCTCGACTTCCCACAGGTCAGGCATCTGATCGCCGTCCGTATCCGCGGAATGGTCATTCGTCCCGTTAAGGCGTTCGTCGGTGGCCGACAGACCATCGCCATCTGCATCGCTCGCATCTGGCTGCACTCTTGTCGTGACGGCTGGATTGTCTGCCGGCGATGCGGCTGCAACGACAGCCGTCGTAATCACCAGTTCAGGCGAGTTTATGCCTTCGCGGCTGTCAAAAGCGATGCCGGTATTACTGGTTCCGGTCATCGCCAGATTGAGACTGCCATTCCCGGTGACGAGCGCAGTCACGTCAACACTCGTCCAGGCGCCACTGGAGAATGACCCCGATGCGCCGGCAACAGCACCGACAGCAGGCGCATTGGCTGAGGTGACGCCCAACTCTGTCCAGGCATTGTCGCCAACCGGGCGCACCTGGTAGCCCGCGCTCGAGCCACTGTTCGCATAGACCCTCAACGTGGCTGAAACGATCGAGCCGGCCAGTCCCTGTACGTCGAAGCGCAAAAAGCTCTGCGTCACGGGCGAAGCATCGACGCGCAGCGAGGCGGAGCTACCGTAGTTGCTGGCTGAATTTGCCGCGTTCACATAGGCGTCGCGCACAGGGCCAAAGGTCGAAGTTCCAGGGGTAGGTGCGGATGTCGATGTGGGAACAGGCGTCGGCATGGGCGTCGGCGTCGGCGTCGGCGCGCCGCCGGAAAGAGTAAGATCCAGACGTGGTGGAAAGGAGCTTTCACGGCTTCTGAGTGAGATGCCGGTTGAGCTTGCGCCGGTGATCGCCAGATTCAGTACGCCGTTGCCGCTGACAAGCGATGTCACGTCGACGCCGGTCCAGGCGCCTGTGCTGAAAGAGCCAGACGTATTGACGACTGGGCCAAGTGTGGGGGCATTATTGTAGGTCAGGCCAGCCTCCAGCCAGGTATTGTCGCTGACAGGACGCACTTCGTAGCCAGCGCTGGAATTGCTGCTTGAATAGACGTAAAGCGTTGCGTTGGAGATATAGCTGCTGACGCCGTTGATTTCGAAGCGCAAATACGAGCGGATGTCGGGCGAGGCGTCGGCGCGCAGGGTGGTGCTGGCGCCATAGTTGCTGCCAGGGTTCGCCGCACTGATGTAGGCATCGGCGACCGGGGCGAAGCTGGCCACACCGGAGGACGGGATCGCGATGCTGACAGGCGGCGACGGCTCTGAGATCGCCCCACTATTGTCCGTGGCGGCGATTGTGTAATTGTACAAGGCGCCGCTCTGCACGGTTGTATCGGAGTAGCTGAGGGTGGCGCCACCGACTGTCGCCAGCAAAGCGCCATCACGGTAAACCTGATAGCTGGCTATGCCACTTTCATCCTGCGATGCAGACCACGTCAAGTCCACTTGACCGGCATTTACAAGGGTGGCAGCTACATTGCCGGGCGCTGTCGGTGGGGTGGACGCAGAACTGCCCATTTCAATGACCAATTCCGGTGGGGTCAGACTTTCACGGCTGGCCAGGCTGATCGCGGTGTTGCTGCTGGTATCGATGCCCAGGTCGAGCATACCATTGGCGGTGACGAGCGCAGTCAGATCGACCTCTGTCCACACTCCACTGATGAACGGCCCAGAGCTGCCAACTGCTGCACCCAATCCGGGTGCATTATTGTAATTGGTCGTCAACTCCGACCAGTTATTATTGTTGAGCAGGCGGACGCTGTAGCCAATACCGGAGCCATTGTTCGTATACACGCGCAACGCCACGCGGTTGATCTGGCCGATGATCCCTTGTACGTTGAAGCGCAGGTAACTCCGCGTGGTGGGCGAAGCATCCGCGCGCAAGCTGATGATCGCGCCATAGTTGCTGGCCGGACTGCCTGCGTTGACATAGGCGTCGCCGACAGGGTTGAGCACAAGCGTGCCCCTATTGGCGGTAGAGGCGCCAGCCTGATTCGACTGGGCCGAGCTGTTGCCGGCCGGATCAACCGCAGTGACCCAATAGGTGTAACTGGAATTGAACGTGACCGCACCGTCGGTAAAGCTGGTCATGTAGCCGTCAACGTCAGCGATAGGTTGGCCGTTGCGATAGACTCTGTACAGGGCGACGCCGGTGTCATCCTGCGCCGCTTGCCATTGCAAAACAATTTGACCAGAAGAGTCGGCCGATGCCAGCAGATTCTGTGGCGTTGTCGGCGCCTGGGCGTCGGGCGCCGCACCCCGACAGGGGATCACGCCGGCATCGATGATCGCGCCGCTCGTGTGAACGTACTGGAACGCGGCGCCTTTGGGGTTCATTTCGAAGCGTAACGCGCCAAATCCGGTGGCAGGATTGTCGTAGCCGATTGCCAGGCGCGCATCCGTGCGTACAAAGTTCTGGATGCCGTGACCGCCGCCGCCGGCGACAAAATGAACGATGCCTTGACTGGAAACATTGCCGTTCTGGTCAAGTGGCAGCCAACGCTGATAACTGTGCTCGTGACCGGCGAGGACGATATCCACCCCGTACTGATAGAGGAGAGCCCAGATTGCATTGAGGGAAGTGGTGTCACCCTGTGGGCCTGTACTGAAGACTGGATGGTGAAAATAAACCACCGTGCAGGGTGACTGGCTGGAAGCGAGATCCTGTTGAAGCCAATTATATTGTGGGGCGCCAGGGGCGACTTGCCCAAATTGGGAAGTCGAATTCAGACTGACAAAATGCCATCCGGCGGCATCGTAGCTGTAGTAGTCGGGCACATTGTCCCAGTAATTGAAATAACTCGGCGCGGTTCCATTGTCGTATTCATGATTGCCCACGGTCGGATTGGTGAAACTGCGGAAACGCCCGTAGCGCACGCCTTGTAAACCATACCAATTATAGAACTCGGCAATTGACCCTTGCTCATAGAGATCCCCAAGAAAGAGGAAGATGTCGGGGTTCACTGACGAGATGGTGTTGACTACGTCATCCGTGTCCTGTTGTCCGTCGCCGCCGTCACCGGTAGCAGCAACAATTAGCGGCCTGCCGAGGTTTGAGAAACCGCTTGTGACCTGGAAGGCATTGTTGTTGACCGGCGGCGCGCTGACGCCGTTGGCGAAGGTCAGGCTGGCGGCGGCGCGACTGGTGGTGAAGTTATCGCGCAGCAACGCCTCGACGGCGAGGGTGTGCGCCCCATCCACCCACTGGCCGGTCGGCAAATCAAACGCATAGGGCAGGCCAAATGCTGTCAGCGCATATTGATTGTCCACATAAAAAATGAGCCGGCGCACCCCCGGGTTGGCGCCTGTAACAGAAACGGTCGCCTGAGCCGGCGTCATGCCGGAGATAACGCTGCCCGCGCTGGGCGTCGTAAGGCAAACCGTTACGGTGTAGGACGGCCGCGCGTCAGACGCGCAGTTGCCCGCTTGAAATGCTGTGGCATCCGCGTAGGATGTTGCTGCTCGCGCGACAGCAAGGATAGAAGCCATTCCCAAAACATAAAGTATACGCATCCAATTTGGATGATGCGCTCGCTTTCTGACAAGTCCAAATTGCGTGGGAGTCATGTGCTTGCTCCTGGATAACTCACTAACCAGCGACCGATAGTTCACCTTGTTGCGTTTCGGCCCGATGTGGAGCGTCAATGATCTGCGGTGACATGGCCTGGATCGGAGACAGCCGGACTACTTCCGATTTTCTGCTCATCACTATTCTCAAGCCCATCGCCATCGAAGTCACCATTGCCGCCATTGATGCCAGATGGATCGCCAGGGTCAAGGCCACCTTCAACCTCCCATAGGTCGGAGAGACCATCCTGGTCTGTATCAGGATTGCGCGGGTCGGTGAAGTTGTAATACTCGTCGATGTTGGGAAGCCCGTCGCCATCCGGATCGCCCATCGCGCCGTCGATGCCAACACCGAGTTGTGGATTCAACCGATGCTGAGCTTCCCAGTCGTCAGGCAGACCATCGCCGTCGTTGTCGATCACGTCGGCGCTAATGCCGGCTTGTCTTGCCGCGATCGCGTCGTGATTGGCGCCACGGTTGACAGGGGCGTCCGGTTGATTCGAAAGACGGATGGATAGCTTGTCGCTCTCGAATGACGCCACCGCGAGAGCCTGAGAGGGACGATTCAAATCCAGACCTGACAAAACAATGGCCAGCAACAGACCGCTGCTCGCCATGACGATAAGCGCCGCATAGAGATTGAAGTTCCACTTTCTCATAATTCACTTATCCTTTGGCTACTGGTTGCTGTGTTGCTGTTACTACGTCGCGCAACGGTCACAACGCTGCCTAAAACCAAAACGAGCAAGCCTCCCAAAATCAAGAGTGTATTGTAGTCACCCATGTCCGTGACGGCGGGCGCGCTCGAGTCAAAATCGCCCATCGGCAACGCAGTGCGATTGCGTGCTTCTGCCAGCACGTCCAATGCCGTACTGCCGTATTCTCTGCTGGGCTCGACATGACTGTTTTCGCTAAATTCGTTCCAACTGATCAGGCCCACCGCGTCTGGAGATGCGCCAAACGCAGCAGCCAATTCCTGACGCAGGGTGTCGCCATGACGCCGCTCTACAACACTCGTGCCGCCGACCAGGCGGGCGTCGAAGCCCGGCGCCGCCGGCGCAACCCACAGGCCACCGTGGGCGTGCACACTTTCGGCCAGAGCTTTCAACTTGCTGAGATAGTTTGTGTTGGTTTGTGGATCGACGGAAGACCAATAGTAGGCGTTGCCGTCCACAAGCTCCGCAATGCGTGCATAGCCGGCTACATTGCGTTCGGACGCAAGGATCTGCAGCCTGTCCCGGAATTTGCTGGTGACGAGGGCGATCTCTTCGGGCGTATATTCCCAGGTGCCGGACCAGATCACCACCGGCCGGTTGGTAAGCCCAAACGCCGCGCGGTCGGCATAGTCCCTCACGAAGATGCCCAGATCGGCTTCGATATGTTCGATCGGAAGCGCGTTCCGGTCGAAGTCCAGCCCCTGGTAAATAATCCACAGCCAGAAGTGTTCCTGCTCGGCAATAGCAATGAGCTTTTCGAGACGGTTATCCAATCGGTACGTACTCTTCCAACTGACGATAAAGCCATCGATGCCAGCAGCTTTGGCCCACTTGATATGCTGGCGCATGACCTCGGGGTCATCGCTGCTATAACGTCCTAACAACGGAAAGTCATTCTTGGCGCGCGACCAGGATTGCGTGTCGTACCAAATGTAGTAATAGGCCATCAGCGGCGCACTCTGTGCAAGCTGTGCATCGCCCTGGGTCTGAGCCGTCGCAGAGTGAAACCCACCACTCAGGCCGATGAGAGCCGCGGCAAGGAGGCAGCAGGCCACTATCCAACCACCTCGCCGAAGAGAGCTTCGCCACCCTGTTCTCCACGCGTGAATTGCCTGTTCCTGGGTCATTGCCTTCATCCTTTGCCTTTATTGACCAGCTAATACGAATCGTCCGTCAAGGCCGGCAACGCTGCATCCCGGTGCGCTGCGCCTGGCGCGCTTCTCTGTTTACGCGTGAGCGCCTGACGCCACCAGGAGAGTCGAATCAACTGTGGCCTTCCCCAGAACAACAGCCCAAAGGCCACGACCGCGCCCAATAGCAGAAACGTTCCGAGATCCCACAGGCTCAATACCTTGAGTTCGACATCCTGGTCGCGCGAGACCGCCACCGGGGTTAGCGGCGCCATGCCGTTGGCGCCGACGACCTGAACTTTGTACATCCCGCGGGCAAGGTCTTGCACTTCTACATTGTTCTCCTCATCAAAAGGGAAATACCGGACGCTGCCGTCGGGATAGTGCAGGTCAATGCCGGCGCCAATCGGAAATCCATACAGGGCGTCGCGGGTGTGCAGGCGTGCATCGAAGAGTAACAGTTGAATTGTCCAAGTGGCTGGCTTGTCCACAAGAAAGCGTTGTTGATTCTGGTTGACTACATTGGCGCCGTCGACGATGACGCTTTCCACAGCGAACTGCACATCCGTGGCTTCGAGCCCATTCTTCAAGCGGGCGATCCGATTGGCGCTACGCCAGCGCGCCGCGCCATCCGGGTATGAATAACGCGTGCCATGGCTGCTTTTGATGGTTAACTGGGTGATGCGCGCCGCATCCACTGGTTCGCCATCCAGGTCGATAAACTTCTGGCCGACTGGAAAGCTGCGCGACAGCCCCAGGTAAAGTTCGACATCGCCCTTTATTTCCACCGGACGCGTCGGTGTGAAGAATTGATCGGCCCATCGGATGAACTCGATCGACATCGGCGCCGCGTCGCCCTGGGTGCGCGGCGCCACCGGCAACATAGTGAGCGAATAGACGCCGGTTTGCGCAATTTCGCGCCGGGCAACACCGTCTGGCCCGGAAGAGAAGGGAACGCCATCCAGTAAAAACTCGATGCCAGGCAACGGTGGGATGGTATAGACGGCGAGGATCGCAGGGCGCACGGTGATCTGAGCCGTTGCGCTGGCCTGTTGATAGGCCTCGGTCCGGTCGGCGACGACGCGCAGCCCATGCTCACCCACGCTTAAGTCGCGCCCCAGATAGACTTCGGCCTTGCCGGCATCGTTGGTGCGCACCCGGCGCAGCAGAACATGATCGAGGTAAACAAACAGCAGCTTATTGGGTAGCCCTCGTCCCTCCGCATTGTGGAGGAACACGGGCGCCCGCACCGGTGCGCCAACAGGCGCCGAGGATGGAACCGACAGCGTCAACGCCGATGGCAGCGGCCATGTTGGCCGTTCAGTCGGTGCAGGAGGTGGTTTCGCTGGCGCGGCAAGCGGTTGGATACAGCCGCTCAACAGGAGCATCGCGCCCAGGACAATGGCGGCTACGGGCTGAAAGCGCATCGTCATTCCACACTCCTTTTCCAGATATCTTCCTCATAACGAATCCGGCGACGACCGTTGCGCTGCCAGATCAGCGTCACAAAAATGAATGCGCTTGAAAGAATGATGCCCGCGCCGTAGATGAGGTAGATCACAGGCCGCCTGGGCGCGGGCTTGGTGACGGCTGCGTCGCGCTCGAACTGGACAAACGCCGGTTCGCGCGGCCCATGCGCAAAGTCGAAGGCATTGATGAATGTATCGGCCTGGGCGTCGCGCTCGGCTAACGAGTGCAGATTCCAGTTGTCACTGATGAATTTAATGATCGAAGTGTAATCGAGCGTCGTGCTATCGATATATCCGCGCCGGGCATAGGCGCTCACCAATAGGGCGGGCACGCGAAAGCCATAGCCATGGGCATCCACGCGCGGGGGGCGGACGTGGTCGTACCAGCCGCCCCAGTCGTCGTATGTCCACAAAAATGCCGATCGATCCCAATAATCGCTCTGCATCAACATTTGGATCAATGTCTTTACAAAACGCTGCCCGGACATGATACTGGACGGCGGGTGTTCGCTCGGACCAGAGGGCACTAGATAGGCGACCTGGGGCAGGGCGCCATTGATCATATCCTCGTGATACTCGTTCAGATCCACGATATGGCTGGCCAGCTCCGGATCATCCAGAAAGCGATCCATGTTAAGGAGCGGAACCCAGATCACCTGCGAGGCGCGATTGCCAGGATAGAGATGGCTCGTCCGATAGTTCAATCCAGCATCGTAATTCTGGACATAAAACTTCCACGTGACGCCGGCTTCCTGCAAGCGGTCGAAGATGGTCGGGAGTGAATTGATCGGCGCGACGCCAGCCTCAGGCTCCGGCGCGGCCGCGACCCAGTACATGTGGTTGGTGAAGCTGCCGCTGGCCGCGGAACTGAAGAAGCGATCAAAGAGCACATACTCGTCGGCGATGTTCCAGTAGTAGGGCAGTTGGGTGCCGTCGTAGTAGCCCATCGCCAGCCTGCCATCCTGGTTGCGCTGGTTCAGCGCAAATACGAAGCCATCCATGCGCCCATCGTTGTATTGGACTTGATGGGTGCTGTCGCTGTGATCGGGATCGGACAATTCGACGTCGTTGTCACCAATGCGGAACGGCTTTACGCACTCGGTGTTGGCCGAGCTGAAGGGATCGATCGGCATACAGACGCCCGGAGGGATGCCGTCCGCGCCAGGATAGGCGCCGAAGTAATTGTCGAAGGAATGATTCTCCTGCATCAACACGATCAGGTGCTCGATCGGCGTTTGCGCGGGGCGTGCGAAATTCCTGGACGTTTGCGCCTGAACCGAAACGATCTGCCCCAGCGTAGTCGCCGTGATCATGAGCGCGATCGGGCCAACGCGCTGGATGACGCGCAGCAGGGAGGCAATAAACACATTTGTCACCATTGGGGATGCACCTCGTAGACGATAATGACCGGGCGTTCAACCTGTTGTCCATCCGGCGTTGTGACCGTGACGCTCTCGGTGTGGAGCACGCGACCATTGTACTTGCGCGCATAATAAAAGATCGCGTCGGAGAAGAACGTCGACCGCCCCGCGGAAAAAGAGTCCCAGACCAGATATTGCAGTTCAGCCGTGCGGATCTTGAAATCCGGATTAGAGATCGGTTCATAAGAAGGATTGCGATGCAGCGGGTTGGGGCTTACCGACAGGCCAAACGCCTCCCGATGTCCATAATAGCGGACGATGTTTGCCATGGAAGGGCCAATGGTCAGGAACCGGGCGCCTTTGGGGATGTTGTCCTGGATCCACTCACCCATCTCGCGCCCGCCCGGCACCCCACCCGAGCCGGCCAGGAATGTGTCAGACGCATAGGGATGGATCTGGCGCCAGGTGGGCAGGATCAGGCTTACAGCGATCGCAGCAGCCATCACTGCGCCAGGAATGGCTTGTGGCAGACGAAATTGTCGCCAACGCAGCGATTTCTGTGGCCAGTATGTCAAGGCGCGAGCCGCCAGCAGGGTAAGCGGCGGTGCAATCGGGAGGAGATATTGGAATCCTTTGGTCGGCCATAATTGGAAGAACGCAACCGGCACCAGAATCCACATGACGAGCAACTTTTCGCGCCACGTGATGCGATGACGCAGCAGCCAGAGACAGGCGGCGGCTGCCACTATCACGCCGATGCCGATCGCGGGTGGCGCCACCGTCAGATAGAAATCCCAGGTATGGTTTGGGCGGCGGAAGAGTTGCCACACCAGATATTGTTGCGTTTTCCCGCCGCTGCCGCCACCCGCCAGCGAAACCGAAAGGGGATAGGGCAACATGGTCAGCACCATCAGAGCCAACGATAAAACGGCATCGCGGATGCGCACCCGGATTTCGGGCGAGAGCGCCAGGAAGGCGTAGATCGCGCCAACCAGCAGAATGCCAGTCTCCTTGGCTAGAAAAGTCAAGCCCATCGCAATGCTGACGGCGTAGAGCCAAACCGGGCGCTCTGTATCGGCAAAGCGGGCAAGGAGATAAAGGGTCAGCGTTGCATACAGCGTCATCGGGCCATCCAATAAAACCTGCCGCGTCGGGATGACGTGATAGGGCATGACGGCGAGCAACAGGGCAGCAATGAGGCCAGCACGGCGTCCGTAGAGCCGATTGCCCAGCAGAAACACCAACAACACGGTGGCCACGCCGATCGCCGCTGACGCCTGCCGGCCGATTACGTCGCTGGAGTCATAGCTGTAAAAGACCGCCAGCGTAAATTGGAACAACAGCGGATGGGCCCGAAACACGGGGAACAGATCGGTCAGAATTGGCACCTGGGCGATCGCCGCGCCCTGTCCCGCATAGACTGCTTCATCGCTGTTGTAGCCAAGTACGTTGAGGTCAACCGTGCGCATGTAGGTCGCCAGACCGATGATAAGCATCAATGGCAAGAGCCAGGCTAACGTTGCTGTCAGGGAGGCGTTTTGGTCTCGTAACCAGAGATGCGGCGCCGGCAGCACCGCAGTTGTCTCTTCGCTTTGTTTGCGAGTCATAGGCGATGTGATTTTCTCCACCAAAAAAGCTAGGGCTGATGCGTCATCAGCGCTGATAGAAGCGGGCGAGCAGCCCGATCCCCTCATGACTTGTGACGCATCAGCTCCTTGCCGGCCCTGCCCTTCTCTCAGAAACTGTTTGAAAAGCCCCACCACGATCTCAATCGGCGGCCGCGCTGTAACTGTTCGCGGCATCAGGCATCACCCAATGCGGAGGGGCTTCGTCGCCATCGGCGCCGGCTCCGCTCAGCAGGACGGGCAGGCGCCGGTACCAGTCGAAGGTTGAGCTGCCCATCCGCGTCGCTGGCATTCCAGTGACTGCTGATGTGACGATAGCCTGCTCCGCCTCATGCAAGTCTTGCGCTTGCCAGCTCGAAAGACGTGAGGCCAGTTGTGGGTAGGGCGGAAAGCCATACGCGTCTTCGGCATTCGTGATCAGCGTTGCGAACTTCTCCGCTTCCGGCAGCGGCTCTTGAAAATCCTTGCCGCGCTCGATCAACACGATGTGGCTCAGTTGCGCCGATTCGGCATAGCGCGCCTGCGGGAGGATGCGGTCGACCATATACTTCGGCGGCGGGATGATCATCTGCACGACGGTGTTGATCGTCGCGGCCGGCAGGCGCAGCAGGCTGATCAACATGGCGAAACGACGCCCGCTCTTGGAATGCACGCGGCTCTGCACCTGGAGCGCGGCATACTCGAAACGGCTGAGCGGCGCCCCCCCGATCGCCTGCAGCGTGTGTTTGCTGATGGTCAGTGGCTTGGGAAAGCTGCGAATCATGCCATCCGGGCTGAGAATGCTCATGTCGTCGGACAGGAAGCGACTCGTCTGTGGGTTGTTGCGCATTGTGTGAAGAATCGTCGTCGTTTTGCCGGTGTCGGTAAGCGCCGTGATGAAGAGCGCCTGGTCGCCAAACGCCAGCGAGGCGCCGTGCATCAAAGCATAACCCTTGCGGGTGAAGGTCCAGCGCAGCAGAGATTCCACCACATTGGTGTAGAGCACGTGAGGCGACCGTCCAACCAGCGGCGCCGCCACGACCTTTGTGTGCGTCTCGTGCTGGTTGATGACGATGCTGAAGCCCAGCCAGCCAAGCGCCTCGGTGTAGTTGATCGAGTTTGGTGTGCGGTGTGCTTCCAAATCGCCGTCGATCACAACATCGATGTCGATGTCATCCAACGGCCCTTCTGTGCGAAAATAGCCAAGCTCAGGCAACTTCTGCATCGAACGAACCCGAATAATGTCGTGGATGTTGTAATAGTAGGTCTTGGTGGCATCACCGGATTTTGTGCGCCAAATGACATGATCGGCTACAGCGTAACGAACAAGCGTCATAATGGCGATAGTCAGGATGTTGCCGGCAACGTAGTAGATGCCCAATCCGCCGACAAAGAGCGCAAGCATCGGCCCGCGGAAAGCCAGCATGATGTTGTTGATCACAAAGAAGCCCAGTAATCGGATGCCAACGCCCCTGTTCTGGCGCCGGTCGCGAAAGACCCAGCTTTCGGTCCAGGCAAAGTTCCACAGCGTCGAACCCTGGGTGGCCAGAAGGGCTGACCACAAATAATGGAGCCCAAGACGCTCGGTGAATAGAACCAGCAGCAAGGTGTTGACGAGTAACCCGGTAAGGCCCACGACCATAAACATGAGCAGTTGGCGCTGCGAGAGATAGGCAAGTTTCAAGGTCTGGCGGAAGAGGCGCACCATCTCCTGCCCATTCGCCTTGCTGGCGCCTCCGTGACGTTCACCAAACACAAATGGCGCCTCGCTGATCTGCAAGTGTGGAGTGCGGACCAGAATTTCGAGTAAAATCTTGAACCCTTCCGGGTTCAGAAGGTCCGGGTTCAGGGCGCTGCGCTGCACCAGGAAAAAGCCTGTCAGCGGATCGGTCACCTGGCGCAGACGTTGTGAAAACAACACGCGCGTCGTTGCTGCCAGCGTGTACGAAATGAGCCTGCGCGCCGGCGACAGCCCCGCGGTGCTGCCCCCTGCGGCCATCCGGCTGGCAACCACCAGGGTTGAATTGGCGCTTCTGGCTTTGGCCACAAGCTGAGGGATTGCCTCGGGCGGGTGCTGCAGGTCGCTATCCATCACACAGATCCATTCCGCAGTTGCGGCGCGGATGCCCTCCACCACTGCGCGGCCAAGACCATTGCGGCGCTCTGGTGGACGCGCCACCAGGCGAACTGCAAATGGGAACGCATCAGCGAGTTCGCGAATGACAGCCGGCGTGTCGTCGGTGCTGTCATCGACGAAAATCACTTCAGAAATACAAGATGCGGCCGCGGCCTCAATCCGCTGCAGCAACACCTTGATATTGGCGGACTCGTTCTTGGTCGGCACGATGACCGACAGGAACGGCTGTGACGCATCCTCACAAATTGGGCTTGAGAGCGCCGCGGTTCCTTCACGCGGTGCAGTGGGTGACGCTTCCCTCTGTTCGCGGGCGCGGCCCGGAAGCGGAGGGTACAGAGTATTGGGCAGAACAGCCATGACCTTCTCTCCTTCTGGTGTAGAGACGGCCAGCCGCGTTGACTATTTGCCAATGAGCCTTAGTCGTTGCCCACTCTTCCTCTGTGCACAGCCTGCTTGCACATGGGATGGACGGAGCATACGATTTGTCTGCGCAATTCCGCCGGAAAACCTAAGGAGGAATCGATAACGGCGCGACTGTGCTATACTGGCAAATAAGCGCACGCAACTGGACCTTTCGCCTGGGACATACTACGTGCTGCTTAAAGCCTCAGCGGGCTGCAATCCCGCTGAGGCTTTCCATTGGGTGACGAGTTCTATTTATACAGATGCTTGTTTGGGAAGCCTGTTGTTTTTTAGCTGTCGTTCACCGGGAGTTGCTGACCGAATTCCATCGATTGCGCAACGCAGATTCTCCACCAATCGGTCGGATCTGTCATCTTTGTTGATCAGAATGTCCGCTCCCGCGGTTTCCGCGGGTTGCTGGCGTGCATCCAGGCGACTCATGAGGATGACGACCGCAGCGGCAGGGCAGACTTCTCGCAATGGCGACATCGTCGATGTCTGCACATCCACCATCACATTCCAATCGATGACGATCAGATCTGGCTTCACTTTTGGAGAGAGCGTCAGTAACATGTCCCAATCAGCGGCTTCGCCTACAACTCTTGTATTCAGCTCCGCTATCAAGGCATGAAGCGCGGCTCGCTCCACTGCATTTCGACTGGCGATGAATACTCGCGGCATGGGGATAGAATAGCAAGATTTAATTGCAATTACATCGGAGAAGCGGCGGATATTAGGGCGGAAGTGCTATCCCCCTAACGGCGTACTCCTTTTGGGGGCGTAGACCGGTTATGGGTGAGAATCGTGGCGCGTGGTGAGTGCGACCGCCTCGGCGCGTGTGGAAACTTCCAGCTTGGCAAGGATGTTGCTGACATGGGATTTGACAGTGGCCGGGCTGACCTGTAAGCGCTCCGCAATGGTATGATTGCTGAAGCCATCTCTCATGAGGTGCAGCACTTCGCGTTCACGGGCCGTCAATCTATACCCGACCTCGTGCTCGGCGTGAGATGTATCCAAAAGAGACTTGGCGGCGAGCGGCGATAAGGTCAACTGGCCGGCAAAGACAGAGCGGATCGTCTGTAAGAGTCTGTCGGGTGAGATGTCCTTGAAAACATAACCGGTGGCGCCTGCCCGCAAGGCTTGGTGAACCATGGCTTCCTGCGCATAGGCCGTCAACATAATTATTTTGATGTCTGGATGGCGTTGATGAATAATGCGCGTGGCTGCAATGCCATCCAGGACGGGCATCTGCATATCCATCAGCATCAAATCGGGCGAGATCTGCTCGCACAGTTCAATGGCTATCTGTCCGTTTGACGCTTGACCAACGAACTCCAACTCATCAAATTCCTTCATAAGGGTCATTAAACCTGTGCGGACGATAGCGAAATCATCTGCGATAATGATGCGGATTTTTGGGGATTCCATATTGCACCTTCCGCGATCTCGTTGACGTATCCTGCCTGGCGGTGGCGAAGGCTTGTTTAGAGTGAATGCAGCATCACAACTCAGGGCTCGATAGCAGCGCTGGATTATTACATGCTGCTGACCCTATCCTTTTGCTTTTCTCAAGTGAGCAGCGTCAGTACTTCACAAATCTCACGCGGAGCCGCGGAGAACGCGAAGGAAACCATCTTCAACTTCGCAGCTCCGCGCCTTCGCGTGAGGCAAAATCGTGAACTACTGAGTGTAGCAGCGAGAACTCAGCCAGGTTCTGGTGCGTAAACGCGCACTTCGGCGCCGTGGCCGATCTTGCTGGCAATGCTCAACGTTGCCCCGATCGTGGCTGCCTGCTGTTGCATCATTGTCAACCCGAAGTGACCTGCTACAGTTGGACGCATATCAAAGCCATGGCCATTATCCCTGATGACAAGTTCCACACCGTCGTGGCTATGCACCAACTCCACCCATACCTGTGTTGCCTCCGCATGTTTCGCTATGTTCGTAAACGCCTCCCGGCACAGTCGATATAATCCTTCCTGTACGTCGGCGTCAAAATTTGTTTCCCGATCAATATTGAGCGCAACACTGGCGCCTGTACGCTCCGCATATTTATCGGCTAGCCGGCAAAGGAGCTCGTCAAAGCGGGCGTTATCGAGCCGTTGCGGTTGCATCTCGGCAAGCACTTCGCGCAGATCGGCCACAGCTTCGCGCAGCAACTTCCGCAGATCTTGCACGGATTGGCTCGCCTGGACGGGGTCGCGCTCGATCAGCCGTGGTAAGACTTCCGCGATCAACCCTGCCGAGAACAAGGATTGATTGATCGCATCGTGCAGACTGTTCGCCAACCGGCTTCGCTCTTGTAGCGCGGCCAACTCCTGACCTGCTCTATACAAACGAGCGTTTTCAAAGGTAATGGCGGCCGACGCTGCGATCAATTCAAGGATATCCAGGTCGGTCTGCTGGAAACGTTTCGGCGCTTCGTCCACCAGCAGTAGCACACCAAGCACAGCATCCTTGAACTGGATAGGCACCCCCATCAGCGACCTTACCTGGAAAAATTCGCCTGAGTCGTTTGATGTGGGCGCTTCTTCACGGTTCATCTCGTTAGATGAAAGCAGCGTCTGACGATGCTTGAACACCCTTTCCGTGAACAGCACCCATGGCGCAAGCGCAGCATCAGGAAATGGTCTCCCCGTGCGGTCAAGGCTCTGCGTGCAGACCAGGCCGTCACCTGCCTTACTTGCCATCCAGAGGCTGGCCCCTGTGACGTCAAGCACCTGGACGACTTCCTCCAGCACCCTTTTTTGTATCTGCTGTACGTTTGAAGAAGAGGTAAGCACGCGATTGATGCGATTTAGCAGGATCAATTCTGTGTTGCGCCTTAGCAGATTCTGGGTGGTCTGTCTGATCTCCGTCATATCACGGCAGACGCACCCAACCCGCAAGCCTTCGGCGGTTGGAATGCTAAAACAAAATTGCTGAACAATGCGTCGCTCACCGCCAAATCGTTGTATCTCGATTTCCGCAGACGTGGACAGATCAGCGCCATTGTTAGGTTGTAACGCGTTGAGAAAGAGACGCCGCATTCTATCGTAGTTGGCTTCAGTCTGGCGGTGAAGAGGGGTGAGCGCATGGTGGACGTCCCAGACCAACTTGCCAAGAACTTTAGTGGCCGGCAACCCCGTAATG
>Ga0154020_10000460_pt1 | contig 49261 bp, 51 predicted proteins | sample Klosneuvirus_201_FD_109709 | JGI IMG/M metagenome (GOLD analysis project Ga0154020, IMG submission 109709) | Active sludge microbial communities from wastewater, Klosterneuburg, Austria - Klosneuvirus_20160825_MG | ecosystem: Engineered > WWTP > Aerobic digester > Activated sludge | place... | reverse complement strand
TCGAAGACATGATCCTTTCTCCTTTGTTAAAATTTGGCTTTAGACACCTAAATTCTAACTGGTTTAAGGATCATTGCCTTCAATTTTGACTCACTGTCTCCCACCATGAAGAGTGAAGAACCAGTTTTTCCCGAAGTAATGGCTACACAATAATGAAATCCTAAACTTCATTTCTAATTGATCGCTAACATAAGGGTAAATAAATCTTAAGGTTTTTATAATTGGCTGTATGAACGTCTCGTTTTGAGTATTTTTATAATTGTCATGTAAGCTAATGAAATCACAATATAATATGTATTATTTGTCTGAACTTATATTTATATTGTCTATCTATAGATAGACAAGTAATGTTATATCGTCTATTTATAAATAGACAATATAGATTGAAAAGTCTATTTGTAGGGAGGGTAAAGTGGCAAAGAAAATGTCCGATTTGAGGCGAAGTCAGTTGGATCGATTTTTTAGTTCAGACGATAAACTACGAGATTTTAAAAAACCTAAATCAGGTTGGGTTAAAGAAATTCGTGAGGCATTGGGAATGAGTCTGCATGATTTGGCAGATAGACTAGGTGTTATTAAGCAAAATATCAACCAACTTGAAAGAAATGAAGTTTCGGGAAAATTGACTTTGGCTTCACTGGAAAAAGCGGCGGAAGCCTTGGGGTGTGAGTTGGTGTATTTTCTTGTACCTAGAGCTCCCCTACAATCTATGGTTGAAGAGCAAGCTTTGAAGTCGGCAAAAGAAATTGTGAAGATGACAAATACTACAATGGGACTGGAAGACCAAACAGCTTCTAAAAAATCACAAGAGTTATTAGAAAAGAAGTTAGCCTCCGAATTACTTCTTAAAAAAGATAGACGAATTTGGAGATCAAAATGAAAATAGACAACCCGCCAGGAGCAACTCCACTTGATGACGAAGCGTTGCAAGGCTTGATTCCATCTTTAACAACCCAAGGTGAACTAAACGAATTTGAAGAGAGAAATATTGCCGAAGCCATAGGGTGGGCAATGAAGAGTCGTAAGCTTAAAGTTGAATTACAAACAGCCACCGGTCTAAAGCTTCTTCATAAGAAGATGTTTGATCAAACCTGGAAATGGGCAGGAGATTTTAGAACTAAGGATCTTAATATCGGTGTAGACTGGCATAGAATTCAAAGTGAGCTTGGGCAACTACTCGGTGATGTTAGGTTTTGGATAGACAGCAAAACTTTTCCAATTGAGGAAATTGCAATTAGATTTCATCATAAACTTGTTTGGATACATCCGTTTCTAAATGGCAATGGAAGGTTTTCTCGGTTAGCTGCTGATCTGTTAATGATTTATAGTGGTCATCAAAAATTCTCTTGGGGATCACAAAGTTTAACTTCTGCATCAGTTTCACGTGACACTTATTTAAAGGCGTTACGTAAAGTGGATAAAAGCAGCGAAGATATTGAAGACCTACTTAAATTTTCAAAAAGTTAAGTTGATGAGTTAAAATTCAAATTTAAAAACCAAATGAAATCTCTTGAAAAATTAACCCTAAGATGTGTTTACCTGGTTGTCAGAGCGAGATTTCTGCATCTTTCAAAAGTTGATGACAGATGATAACAAACAGACTTCGACCTTTAGTGAAAACAGTGACTTACGCTTCAGGTGCCAATCACCCCAATTTCAAGACTATTCGAACCAAAAACACTTTTAAGATCCAAAGGGGCGAAAGCTACATCGAGTCTATGGCTCTACTTTTCATTATTTTTATTTATTTTGATGAACAGCGTAGCCGATATTTTTCTACTAGCTCATTGAGTTCAAGAATAGATGTTCTGAGTGACTCAAGTGACTTTGAAACATCTAGATTACCAACTTTCACATTTATTAATGATGCTTCCAGTAGACCTACAGATAAACACACTTTTGTAAACTCTGGGGAGGTAATTGGCATCCCACGTTCAGCATCATTTGATAACATTATTGGAAGATATGCAGACGTCAGCATTAGATCAGTTACCTCACCTAAATTCTTTAGTCTCGCCGCTTTTTCTCTTAATTCTAGTAATTCAATTTTTTCGATCTCATCGGCTCTACAAAATGTTGCTGGAATTAGTTGAATAATTGTTAATGAAAAAATTAGAATAATAAAAATAAGTTTCATATTGGATCTCCCTGAAATTTTCTTATAGTTATTTAGTTAATGATATGACAAGCTAAATATTGTTGAACTCTACTCTCTGAAATTTTTTCAAAATAATTAATAATGCAAATTACCTTGTTAGTATTGTTGTGAAGCGAAGTGAATGAAAATTTATAGCTCTAAATCAAAGACTGGGGTCGTTGATTTTTTTTCTAAAAATATGGAAATTTTACAGCTTTGCTATATTCAATATGAACTTATGGTATAAGCACGCCTCAATTTGGAGATATCAGTATGTTAAAAATTATGTTTTCTATTTTTGTTTTGGTAAGCTTAACTGCATTTGCACATTCAATCCCGGATTACTGTTCTCGCAATGATGTTTTCAAGTTATCTCTGCCAATATACCCTGATAAAAATAGTTCTTCACAATTTGAATATCGATATCAATTTATTGGAACAGACTCATCTCAACCAGTTGTGATTTATCTCCCTGGTGGACCTGGAATAACATCAATGAGTGGACTTCCAAAAGGTCCTTATCAGCCATTACCACCTTCTCTAATTAATGTGGTTTACACGGATCAAAGAGGAGTGGGTTGCAATAATGGCGATTTTAACAACGGGCCGACCGATGTTTTTAGCTCTCAGTACTTTGCAGAAGACGTATTGGCAATGATCAAAGACCTAGGCGCCAAAGGATTTAAAAAATATATTTTATATGGTCACTCATTTGGAACTCTTCACGCAACAAAAACTGCTTATCTCATTCAGCAGAGGAGGAAAGCCGGTGATCAAATTGAATTACCGTTAGCAGTTGTACTAGAGGGTACAATTGGACGAGCATATCAAAAGGGTGAGGCTTTAGCAGAATATGAGACGCAGTGGTTGAACGTAAAATCTTTTCTTAGTCCAGAAGTTCAGGAAAAACTTTCCTCTCATGCGCTTCCATTTTTTGCATCGACTGAAAATTGGGGATATTTTATTATGCAACTTTTATATTTAGGCCGAATACCGAAATCAGCTGGTATTCCAGATCTTAATGCAAAATTAGAATTATTGTCGCTACCAAATAATGATCCGCGATTAGCCTCACTCAAAGAACAGATTTCAAATTCGAATTTTGAAGGCTTTGCTCCCAGTTTTATAACTATTACCTGTCATGAGTTCGCAGAAGATTTTTTCGCTAGACCTTTATTATTAACTGGACACTTTTCCACGGACGGCAATCTGTGCAATGATTCCGAGCTAATTTCCAAATTTGATTCTGCAGACTATCAGCTCGAAGTTCCAATAATTTATTTTCAAGGAACTAACGATGCCGCGACCTCAATGAAACAGGCTCAATATCATTACAAATTCCAAACACATACTCCAAAAAAATCATTTGTTAATGTCAGTGAAGCTGGTCACATATCTTTTCAATTCAGTCTCTTCTCTTGCAAAGAAAAATTGTGGAACACTATTTTGACAAATCAAGAACTCACCTCCAATGATCTCAAGTCATGTATCTGGGATTGGCCAGTACAAGTAACGCACTAATGAAAAATATATTTTAATCGAATTTAGCTCCATTTTTAATTTAGTGTCTTGTTCCAATTTTCAAGTGAAAATTCATTTTAATTATTTGTAGCATGACTGTCTATTTTTTACCATAATGCAAACTAAATGTTGATCAGCCATTATTTTTAACTGAGCTGTATCCCGCAGCACGACGAGATCGAAATTCAAGATCCTTAATTTTGATTGCGGTTTAAACTCTCAAGTTCAAGGCGAATCTGAATTTCGGCAATTAATTTTTCGCGTAGAGATGCAGAATTAATATTATTGCTAGCAATCATTGAAATATTCACAGGTGCTTTATATTCCTTCGAAAAAGATATTTTTTTTAGAAACTTAAACTTTTGATAAATACTATTAGGCAAAAATGCCCAGCCATGGGTTTCTTTCAATAATTGAATGGCAGTCTGTGTGTCATCGTAGAAAAATGTATGCTTGGGATTGAGGCCAATAGTTTTAAATGCAGGATGATTTTCCCAAAAATTGCCGCCTGAAGAAGTTCTAAATACTATTGCTGGAAGCTTATTAATTTCAGTGATTATATTTTTTTTATTAAACTTTAGTACAGGGTTTTTGTTTCCAACAACAATTTGAAACTGCCCTGAATCTAATATGATCTCGTCTAAACTCTCATTATAAGAGGATCTAAAAATCAATGCTAAATCCAATAGTCCTGCTTTAACTTGCGCTATAGCAATTCCTGAATCCAGTGATGTAAATTCAACAGTAAGTTTCGGATTTTGTTTCTGTATCTTTAAAAAAGCTTGTACGAGATATTCTTGCATAAGAAAATGACTCGCTCCTATCCTAAAATGGCCAGTGAGTTCAGTAGCATCGGAAATAAAATTTCTTCCAAGCTCATCGATGCTTGCAATAATTTTATTAGCTCGCTCAACCAACAAGTGGCCATGTCGGCTCAATTTAATTCTATTTCGATCTCTAATAAAAAGTTTGCAACCCAGATCATCTTCTAGGGTTTGAATAGCAGAACTAATTACGCTTGGACTTACATGAACATTTTCTGCGCCCCGTCCCACATGCTCAAATCGTGCAGCTGCCAAAAAATACCTTAGTCGATCAATTGTAATCATGTTCTGTTTTTCCATATAATATATTCTGTTTATACTGATATACAGAATATTAAATTATTTGTATAGACCTTTTTATGAAAAAACGAACTCAATTTTTATTAGTTATTGTCACTACTCTTTGGTTTTCAAGATTAAGTCTAGGTGCAAGCCTAAAAGGAGATAATTTGAATAAAGTTTATAAGGGAACAGCGATATTTCATGTAAAACCAAATAAAATTCAAGACTTCAGATCTGAGGTATTAAAAATAATCGGTCCAACTCGAAGAGAAAGGGACTGTATTAGTTATGAAGCTTTTCAAGTTTTAAATGAAAATGGATTGGGAACACCAAAATTTGAATTTCATGAGTTATGGAAAAGCAAACACTCAATGATGGTTGATCATAAAGAGAATACGAAACATATGAAACATTTTTTTCAGACTATTAAACTTGACGAAAAGGACTCATGGATTGAAAAAAATGAGATATTTGGGAGCGATGTAGAAGAATTACAATAGGATAAGTTAACAGGTAAAATTTATCCAAAGGAGCTTTATGAAAAATAGACAGGTACTAAAAATTGTATTGATATTGTGTTTCAGTTTAAATTTGAACCGCGCTTTTGGCGCTGAAATAAAGAACGATATTGGTTGCCTTACTTATGCTCTAGAAGACGCATCAGATAAATTAACAGGCAAATTCCCAACTTTGGAAGAATGGGTTTGGAGAGTTGTAAATCTTGAAAATTTCACTCTTAAAATGAGTTTAAATCTCTCTTCTAAAAAAATATTGTTTAAGTTTCATTTACATACCATTAATGAGAATCAGTCCAAAATAACTGAACTTGCTAATTTTGTATGGCACATTTGCTCTACGAAAATTTCTCCCTATGAAGAATCCATATTAGCCTTTAAACTTAGACAAATTGCTGGTGCGATTGATTAATACGTTCAAATTAGTCGCTACGTTTATATTTAATGATCACAAGACATGTGTTTGGGCATGGCCAGTACAAGTGGTGCATTATTGAAAAATATATTTTATTTATTCTAATTCTTTGATTCTTAACAACTGCGACTCTCCCATTGCAAAATCAAAACTCTTACGCAAAGTCATATAATGACCCGCCCCATAAATTACTGCTACACGTTTATATTTTTTAAGAAGCCCATCAATGACCTTGAGTGTGAACTGATCACGACAATCACCAACAGCTGATGCAATTTTTTGGGTAAACAGTTTTCCATCGTGCTCTGGAGATAGCTCATTATTAGTTATTTCATAACTTAAGACATGACCATTTTTAATTTTATACCATTCCTTTACCTCATCAAGGCTTGGACATTTTTGAAGAGAAAAAAGCCTGCAATAATGAGACATAAAAGTCGGCGCTCGTCGATCAATGAGCCCCTGTGGATTTTCATTTTCTCTTATCCACTGTGGAATCTGTCGAACTGTGTAGAAGCCAATTACATCAAGATCAGAGTAGCCATTTTTCTTTAGGTAGGTGTAAATATCTTGATGATCAGGTTCTCCAGCAAAAAATGGTATTCCTTTTTTGTCAGCCTGAATCACTCCCCACGCACTTTCCCCACCCAAAATAAAGTCAGACTTTAGCCCCTTTTTTGCTTCCGCCAAAAACCATTTTGGACTTTCACCTGAGGAGTTAGGAATAGACTCAATCATCAACACATTAAAATCATATTTTTTAAATAATTGTTCAACCATCTTAAGAGTAGAACTGGACAATGAATTCTCATGTCTGGCACCAAGATAATAAAGTTGATATCTGCCATTTTTATAAATTGCTAATCCTGGTTCCTCTCCGGGAAATTCATTATTTAATTCAGGACTCCAAGGACGAATTTTTGATACTTCCAAAGAAGGCTCGCTCGCACAACGACAAATTAAAAAACTGATAAGTATAATTTTCAGTAATGAAACTACTAAAATAATTCTTTTTTTCATTTTAACTCCTTTTTGATTACCAATCGACAAACTCGTTTGCCAGAACTAGCGCTGAGTTGATCTTCAAAATGCAAAATTTCTGATTTACTAAACTGCGTTAACACGAACTCTGGGGGGAATGCTGAATAAAGTCTACCATCAGAGTGCCTAGTATCCTCACCTTCTGTGACTCGCCATGAAAGATACATAATACCTCCAGGATTAAGTATCCGACGCAAACTTTGAATCGCTGGATGTATTTGTTTTACAGGCAGGTGCATGATTACTGTTTCGCAAACTACGTTTTCATATACGCTTGTGACTTCTCTCAACTCAGGAAGATTCGCTATTCCAAAAAGAATGTTCGGATAAAGATTCGCAGCGATACGAATCAGTTCTTGAGACGAATCGAAAGCCTCCACTGGGAAACCATTATTCGTCATCCAGTTAGCGTCTCTACCATTTCCACAACCGATCTCAGCAGTTAAGCCACCACCAATCAAAAATCTTTTAAATAGGTCGTACATATCCATCGGATCTGGCTGAGTATTCCAGTCCTGACTGTAGACTGCTGCCAAATCATCGTAAGCTTTAGTGGTCTGCTGATCACTCATTTTGTCTCCGTTGCAAAAGCAAGAACATGTCCATCTAAATCTAAAACATATCCAGCCGAATGCCCCCAATTGCGAAGTTGAAATGAACTCAATAGTTTCGCACCCAGCTCAATCGCTCTAAACATATATTCTTCACCATTATTAACCCGAAAATATAGTTCTGCGCGTGGTATTCCGTTGGCCAACTCTGGATCAGGTAATCTCTCCCCAATGAGTTTTTTGATGCCTTTTTCAGGCATAATTCCAAGGATATGCTCTTCAGATAATAGAAATTCTGTCATTCCTGGTACGTCTAACTGAGGTGCAATCTTCAAAACCTCTGAATAAAAATTAGAACTTTTTTTCTGATCTTTAACGTATAAAATTGTATGCACAATCATTAAAGTAACCTCAAAATTTAGAATACAAAATCAATTTGCAAAGAACCCTTCCAAGCATGTGCCTTGAATAATAATTGAGTTATTACCATTATCAAGTATGTTTGAGAAATATGTTTTTTCTTATCTACAATTTAATTTGTGCCCTGAAAAATACTTTGACACAATCCATCTAGAAAGGTTTAAGAATATTTACTTGCTATCACGAAACTACTTTTAGAGACTCCAAATAGTAAAATAATGAAACGTCTGATATTAAATTCAAACTTAGACTAACTTATTGTGGAGTGAAGTGATCTTTTAGTTAAGAATCGAATTATTTTTTCAATTTCGGGATACAGACTAATAATAAAGCATCTATTGTTACAAGCAGAAGTGATCAATATTACCTTCAAGCTCAATCAACTCGATTCTTAAGTGCAAATTCTGCTAGCTGAGTCGATTAGATCGTCAATTAAAAAAAATAGAAAATCTTCAAATTTTCCTGAAATAAAAATATTTTTACGACTAAGCATAATTATTAAATTTATGCTTTCTCAAACATAAATTTAAATTTTATTAATTATTTTGTTCCAGTTTTTCAAACTTTACTTTGTACTCTTCCATCCCAGAATCATTGGTATCTAAGTAAAAAGTAATAAAACCTAAAGATATTTTATTGATTACTAATAGATATCTTCCAAATTTCAAGCTAGGAAGTGAAGCATGTGTTTGAGAATTAGCATTTACACTCATATTAAGAACTGCGGCATCATCACCATTTGAATTCATGCAGACACTTTTAGATAAAGTTAAATCTATAACACCATCTTCTTCATAAACAACACTATATTCTTTTTTACTTCTGTTTATCTCTAAGTAAGATTTAGCGCGATCAAGCTTAAGTGACGATACTTCATATTTACACATTGCTGATCCCGATTTTGTAAGCTGTAATATAAAGTTTAAGTTCTGATCTACATGATTTAAATGAATTTCTTCAACCCGCCATAATGCCAAGACTTTTTTGTTTTCAGTACTTGCCATTACAATACTAGATGCAATTAAAAATGACATCATTAGAAAAAGACTTCTCATAAACCACTCCTTAAGACATTTTAAATGTGTAAAAGATAAGAGTTGAATATAAACTAAATAGATATTATTTTAAACTGTTATTATTTATACACTTAAAGTTTAATCAACAAGCATAACTATATGTAAATATTCATATATTAGCTTATTAAGAATATTATTTTTGATTTTTCATCATTAATTATAGATGGTCTAAATTGAAATAATATTATATTGAAGTTTTTTCAATCGACAATAATTTTTCTTTTTTAGCAAGACCACCAGTAAAACCTACGAGTTTACCGCTAGAACCAATGACTCGATGACATGGAATAATAATTGGAACTGGGTTTTTACCGTTAGCAGCACCTACGGCACGCGAAGCTTTTGGGTGTTGAATTTGCTTGGCTATATCACCATAACTTTTCGTATCCCCATAAGGAATCGACATCAGTGCCATCCAAACTCTTTTTTGAAAGGGCGTTCCCTGAATATCCAATTTCAATGAGAATGATCTTCTCTTGTGAGTGAAATATTCCTGAATTTGCTTTTCAGTTTTTAACAAAATGGGATGATTTTTATTTTCTACAACGACATCCCATTTAACTGGGCTGTGCTTAGGTTTTTCTTTATCCCATTGAACCGCTACAAGCCCATGGTCACTCGCAATTAATTTTAATTTTCCAACAGGAGAAGCAATAGTTTTAAAGAAGTAATTCATTTTTGACCTCGTTTTTTATAATGCACTTGTGCATCATGGTTCCATATATAAATGGCAACATTTGCAACATTATTTTAGCAAATTCAAGAATAAATTCTTTGAAACCAAATTGACCAGTAACTTATAATTCGTAACTCGTAATTGGTAACAGGTAACTGGCCAGTTCGAATGTTTTATTTTTAAATTTTGGACTTCGAACCACGAGTTCGGAGCGGAGCCTGAGGGGGATCGCTCCACTTTTCAAATAAATAATAACCACTTATCCCCGAAGGCGAGCACCGCTTGTTTGAGTGGTGCGGAGTCCAAGGTTTAAAAATAAATCATTCGGGCTAGCCAGTTACATCGACGAAAACAGATTGAACAATTCTCTTTACTAATCAATTTTTTCCACTAAACCTCTCTCCCCACTAATCAGTTCACCCTACTAAATAATTTCCCCTTACTAACAATTCATTTTATTTGCTAAAGCGCATTGTTGGGAAGAATAAAATATCCCGTATGGAGTGGCAATCCGTAAGAATCATCACAATCCTCTCCACTCCAAGCCCGACGCCTCCTGTTGGAGGCATTCCGACTTCGATGGCGTGAATGAAATCTTCGTCCATCGGTTGAGCTTCTTCATCTACCACTCGCTTAGCTTCTTGTTCTTTTAATCGTGCCAATTGATCTTCAGGGTCATTCAGCTCACTGTAGGCATTACCAATTTCCATACAAGCCGCAAAGGGCTCAAAGCGCTCCACCAAACCAACTTGTCTGCGATGAGCCTTAGTCAGTGGAGAAATTTCAACGGGATGATCCATCACAAAAGTGGGTTGCCACAAATGTTCTTCCACTGTTCTTTCAAAGAGCTCCATCAGCATCTCACCTTTACTCTTTGGTTTTTTTAAATCTGAACCTTTTTGTTTTAACATTCTAAATAATTCTTCTTCATCGATCGTGTTGGGTTCAACTTTTGCATACTCACGCAAACCATCGTAAACAGTGAGACGACGCCATGGCGGTGTAAAGTCCACTTCTTTACCTTGATACACCACTTTCATGCTTCCTGTGATTTTCAATGCGAGTTGAGAAACTAAGTCTTCAAATTGTTTCAATTGATAATCATAGTCCGTGTAGGCCTCATACCACTCTAACATGGTAAACTCAGGATTATGAGATCGATCAATCCCCTCGTTGCGAAAATTCTTACCGATCTCATAAACTTTTTCAAAACCACCCACAATCAAACGTTTCAAATAAAGTTCAGGAGAAATTTTAAGAAAGAGTTTCATATCCAAAGCTCTGTGATGGGTTTGAAAAGGATGAGCGGCGGCCCCACCATAAATCGGTTGCAATACTGGAGTTTCAACTTCCAAAAACCCTTTAGTATCTAGAAAGTTCCGAATCTCTCGAATAATTTTAGATCGGGTTTCAAAAATTTTTCGCGAATCGGGATCAGCAATCAGATCCAAATGCCGATGTCGATATTTAATCTCTACATCCGAGATTCCATGATATTTTTCAGGAAGAACTTCTAAGCTTTTGCAAAGCATTTTAAAACCTTTGCAATGAATCGAAGTTTCACCTTTTTTAGTTTTAAAAACAAATCCTTCAATTCCAACGATGTCCCCGATATCCAGATTCAAAAAAACATCTTGATCGGCTTTGGCCAACTCTTCAACACGCAGATATCCCTGAATTGCACCCGATTGATCTTGAATATTAAAAAAAGCGGCCTTACCCATAGGTCGTTTTGTCATTAATCGTCCGGCCAATTTAAAATTGGTTTCAGGACGCGTATCACCTTCCTTAAGAATCGAATTGTATTCATTAAGTACAGCAACAATGGAATGAGTTTTGTCAAAACTATAGGGATAAGGATTGATACCTAGTTGACGAAGTTCATGGAGTTTTTTTCTTTTTTCTGCTTTAATTGGATTTTCATTTTCACTCATTTTTTTTCCTCATTTCAATTTCGATAATCATTTTCCCACATAGGTGTCCATCACTTCTTTTAGTAATTCAATGGCTTCTTTCTTTGGTCGCTGAAAGGCATTACGCCCCATGATACTTCCAAAAGCTCCACCCCGAGCTAGTTCACTTACCTCTTTTAAAATCTCAGGCTTCGATTTCGCTTCACCACCCGAAAATATCACAATTCGCTTTCCATTGAAGGTGGATTGAACCACATGTCGAGTTCGATCCGCAAGAGAACTTACTTTGATACCATTCTCCAAATAAACTTTTTTGTGTAATTCACTTTCAACGTGCGCACTTGGTGGTTTTACTTTAATAATATGAGCCCCCAATTGAGCAGCAATATGAGCAGCGTAGGCGACAACATCAATTGCCGTTTCACCCTCTTTAGTCAGTTGTTCTCCTCGAGGGTAAGACCATACCACCACCAACAAGCCCGCTTTACGCGCCTCTCTAGCTAGCATAGCCAGTTCTTCATACATCTGTTTTCTTTCTGAACTTCCTGGATAAATTGTAAAACCTACTCCAACACAACCCAACCGCAGCGCATCCTCCACGTTTGCAATGATTGCTGATAGAGGTGCCTTGCTTGCGTACAGAGAATCGGAATGATTCACTTTAAGTAGTAATGGAATTTCCCCCGCGTAATCTCTGGCGCATGCATCTAATGCTCCAAGTGGCGCAGCATAAGCACTACATCCAGATTCAATGGCTAATTCAAAATGATATGAAGGATCGTAAGCATCAGGATTTTTAGCAAAACTTCTTGCCGGTCCATGCTCAAAACCTTGATCCACCGGAAGAATTACCAGTTTTCCGCTGCCTTTTAATCGTCCTTGATTGAACACTCGAGCTAAATTCGTAAGAACGCCAATATTATCAGCACCATACCAACTTAAAATTTCACGAACTCTTGGGCTCATTTGTTTTGCTCCTGAAATATTTTCTCTGTTAATACGAGTTATTATTAATTCAGCTTGTTGAATGAAATCAAGAACTCAATCTCCTGTTATACTGTGCTTTAGAGACTCTTTTGGTTTCGACGACTTTTTATATTTACTTCTGACTGGTATTGAGGCAATTAATTGAACTGAAGAAATACATTGGAGACATTTTATATGATTAACTCATCCCCTCGCGAATCTCTCGTCAAGTTTGAACAAACACCTAATCCTCATACCTATAAGTTTTCTTGGGGAAAAAAAATTACGGACCAATCATTAGAATGCCTAAACAGTGATGAGGCTCAATCTTCACCTCTTGCTACTAAAATTTTTGGTTTTCCATGGGCACAATCTGTATTTATTGGAACTGATTTTATAACCATTGAAAAACAAGAATGGGTGAGCTGGGATGTACTTGCCGAACCACTATCAAATCTCATTGCAGAACATGTAGAGAGCGGTGAACCAATCCTCTTGAATACATCTACGGACGTTTCTCTCGAATCAGAATCATCGGAAATCGTAACTAAAATTAAATGGGTTCTCGAACATGAAATTCGTCCGGCTGTTGCTATGGATGGAGGAGATATTCAATTTGTGTCTTTCAATAATGGCTATCTTAAAATTGCCATGAAGGGAGCTTGTTCTGGCTGCCCAAGTTCCCAAATTACACTGAAAGAAGGTATTGAAACCCACTTAAAATCTTTATTTTCAGAAATCATCAGCGTCAATACGTAAGCCCTATTGATCCCTATTTAGATCTATTGACCCCTATGTAATCCTATAGATCCCTAGACAACTCTATTTTAGAGTTTGTTGGATAAGATCTCATTATTTATCAGCAACACCAATGTCGAGTCTAAAATTCTTTGTACCTATATAAAGAAGCTTTTAAAAATGACCGATAAAGACACTATGATTGAACCCGTTAGAATATTAATTGCAGATCCTAATTCTACTCAAGCCCTAAACCTAAAGACCTTTCTTGATGAAAGAGGTTTTGCAGCTTTTGTCGTTACTGATGGCGAAGAGGCGAAGAAAGCAATTTTAAAACTTAGACCTCAAATTGCATTAGTAGAGCTCACACTTCCAAAACTCAATGCTCTACAAATTCTAAAAGAGTTAAAATCTACCAATGCGACAGAATTAAGTTTAACTAAATTTATTATTATTTCACAGCAAACAAATATTAATAATATAAAAGAATGCATGAAATTTGGAGCCTCTGATTTTCTACTTCGACCCTTAGAAGTAGAAGATATTATTTCACGCCTTGTTTTTCATCTTCAACCTTCAAGAAGTGAAGAACGAGCCACAAGCCTTTCAGATAGCACCTCTAATCTTTATCTACACCTTATTGAACTCGTATTACGTCAAGTGAATCAAAGCGAAAACATGTTAGAGACTTTGTTAAAGCTTACACAAATGTCAGCGATGGTATTAAAAAGCGTAAGAACAAGTGTTGTAAGATGTGATCAAGCTCGCTTTGCCACGGTTAAAGCTTCCAGTGATGATTTACATCAAAATGAATGGACTCTGGATTTAAAAAAATATCCTGAAATATTATTTGTGATAAATACAGAAAAAACACTGGTTATTGAGAATCTTGCTTCTGACCCTACCCTCAATCAAATTAAAAAATATTTTTCCAATATTACTTTTAATTCTATGATCGTTATACCACTATATTCAGCCCCTTCACAATTTTATGGTGTGTTAACTATTAGAATGCCGGCTGATCGCGCTCAAATATTAAAAGAAGAATTACAATTTAGCCAAATTCTTGCACAATGCATGAGCCTAACGCTCAAGCTCCATAAAGCATAAAGTGATTGGCCTTAAAACTTAGATATAGTTATAATTAGCCAGTATATTAATATTTTTTTTCAATAACTTTGAATGAGGAAAATAGCTTATGGAAACTTTAACATCGAATGGTTTTAAAGAAAAAGTATTTGATTATGAAAAAAATAATTCATGGACATTTGCTGGACCTAGGCCTGCTATAATCGATTTTTATGCCGATTGGTGTGGTCCTTGTAAACGACTAGCCCCTGTTCTTGAAGAAATTTCAAAACAATACGAAGGAAAGCTTGATGTCTACAAAGTCAATATCGATACAGAACAAGACGTCGCTAGTACTTTTGGAGTGATGAGTGTTCCAACCTTATTGTTTGCACCCATGTCAGGCGAACCTCAAATGGCTCAAGGCGCACTACCAAAAGAGATTCTTGAGCAAGCAATTCATGATGTCTTTAATATTAAATAAATTCTAGTTTTAAATTATACTTTTTTAAATTCAAAACTCATGATCATTAAACTATTGAAAATGAATTTTATATAATACACATTAATCATTTCTGATTTATATTTAAATCGCTAATTTTCTTTTTTACCGCGTAGCCTGTAAGTAATATAACCAATAGGTTCAGTTCCAAATAATTGAGCTACTTGGAGTCGCCCGCCTACTTCAGATTGATTTTGGTATGTATTTTTAATGACTTGCTCTACTTGAGACTGATTTATAATAAGATTATTAAATTTAACCTTACACTTAAACTCTCTATTGATTATTGAGCAACTACCCTCAACATTAGGACCTGCCCACAAATTTTCACTGTCTTCAACTTTTGCCATTTTCACATAAAATTCTTCACCTACCAGCTCTGCAGGCAAAGGAAAAACAATTTCATCTGGATTCGTTTCATAAGTATCAGCTTTAAATTTTATTGGGTAGATTGCATAGGGTTTTAACTCGTTACTGACAGGAACCTCATAGAAGCCTCTAATTGGTCGCTTAGAATGAGCTATTATTGTTACAAAATTAATTGAAAGTATACTTAAAATTATCAAAAAAAATCTTACTGATTTCTGCTTCATCATCCAATTACCCCCTCGTTTTTTAAAAAAATTGCTAACGAACACCATAAACAGTGGCTCGCCCTTTTCCTATCCTTAACATAAGTCCTTTATTATGTAAACTCGACAAATCTCGACAAGCAGTCATATTGCAAATTCTAAACCTTTTTGCATAATCACTTACGCCGACAAATTCGCCTGTTTTTAACGTCTTAATTAATTTTAATTGTCGAATATTCAATTCTAAAGAATTTTGTTTGATCATCGGTGTTATTGCATTTGTTTCATCTGCTCCGCAAAATTTATCAACTATAATAGGATTCAATAATGTTTCTTTTTTCTGATTAAAAGTATGTTCAGTCTCTTTAGCTTTAACAATCTTCACTTGCCCTGTTAAACGATAACCTTCATTTGACCATTCAATCCAAGTAGCAAATTCACCTAAAATATTTCTTAACTTTCCAATACTTGCATGGAGTAGATTATCGTGTAAAAGCGGGTTATAATGATAATTCCACACTTCCGATACTAAAAAATCTTTGGATTTGTATTCTTTGCCATCGAGCAATATTAACAATTTTTTTAATGGACCAGTCACTCCTTTATCGACACAAATCACATTAGCGGCATTGACAATCACCAATTCACCACGACTCGGACCTATATAAATAACTGAAAAACCACTTGGAATTCCTAAAATTTGAGGTAGCAATCCGAATAACCCAAGTCCTTTAATTTCATAATAGTCCTTTATCGTGCCAATTTGTGCTCTATCTAAAATATCTCCCATAAGATCTTCGCCTAGATTAATTGAATTTACTACAAAGATTTGATCACGAGTTTCAAGAGGTAAAACATGCTCTGAGTTGTTCATTTTAATTTTTATTTTATTTTCTAATTCATCGACTAAGCTTAATATATAAATATCCACCTTTGAATTAAGATTATTTCGTAAGCTTACAATTAGAGCTAAAGCAGCATAGATCTCACCTTTTAATAGAAAAAGTTGAGCACACCTAAGATTAAAAAATGCAGTCTGCCTTTTATTTTCATGGACATAAATTATATTTCCAACAGCTTCTAATTGTTTTTGAGCTTCTGTCCCCCTTCCTCGTAAGATTAATTGGCGAATGAGCTCAAGATAAAGCTCTGCTCTTGAATAAGTATCATTGATTGATAACGAATGAATCGCATGAGTTAGTATTTCTACTGAATTAAATTGATCCAAACCAAAGTGTGCACGAAATCGAACCAAATAAACATTGAGAGCTGTTACGACGCCACCATTCCCAAGTTTTTTTGCTAATGTTAAAGCGCGATCTAATTCATAGATTCCTCTTCGTACATAACCCAAAAGACAAAGTGAATGCCCAAGCAAGTCCAAAGATAATATTTGACCATAAATAAATTGATTTTCAAATGCCGCCGTGTAAGCGAGTGAAGAGAGGGTTTTTGCCTTTATAAACTGTCCCTTAAAAAATCTAAAAAAAGCACTTCCTTGATAACTATAAAAAATAATCTCATTTTTTTCTTCAGTTGTAATATTAAGGAAATATTTTTTATTTAACTCCTTAAGATTATGGGAAAAATAGCGAGCAGCACCTCCATAGTCAGAGCGACGAACACAACCAATACCTAGAAAAAAACGACACTGTGTTTTAAAAAGTAAACTTGTTTCAATTGCATTTTCAATACGTTCATAAATAATTTTTGCCTCTTGAAACTCACCCAAAAAAACCATAGATCCAACTTGAAAAGTAGAATAGGACTCGACTCCTACTTGATTAAGCGGAATGGGTGATCTACCAATTGAATCCAAGATATCATTGTATTTTCCTTGGTAAAAATATGTACTTAGATCAGTAATTGCAGGTAATTTTAGCATCTTTTAATCACAACATATCACAACATAAATTGCAAGACTTAACTATTGGTTATTTTAGCAATGAAGTTGGATATTAAGTTAGAACGAATGATCGTTCATTAAAAGGAGGCTCCTATGACAGTCAGATTTACAAATTTTTACCAAACATTAGTTATTGCAAGTTTTTCCTATCTAGTATCAATACAGATAGCTGGTGCACAAACTAATCCCCCAGCTCTAGCTGGTTGTACCAATGACCGCTTTGTAATTGGCACTGATAATAATGAAATTAAAACAGCCGGTACAACATACACTCCAAAGTGCCTTAAAGTAAAAATTGGTGCACTTGTTACTATTCAAGCCACTCAACGCCATCCCTTATTAGCTATTCCTGATATAAATGGAGTCAGTAATCCCTTTGCCTCAAACGAATCTGCAATTACAGCACAAACTAGAAAAATGAATGTTCCAGGTGTTTTTGGATACTATTGTAAAGCTCATGGTGACGAAGAGGGTGACGGAATGGCTGGAGTTATTATTGTTGAAGAATAATTTAATTTATCAAAATTTAAGAAAGAAAAATTTATGAAATATTCAATTTTAATCACAATTTTATTAACTTTATTAAATTCTAATTCATTTGCAAAACATGGAGAACATGATGGCAATGAAAATGATGATGGAAGTATCATTGTTTGTACGGACGTAACTTCAAACATTAAGGTTCTGCAATTCCAAAGTTCACAAGGTGGTGGTCAAGTTTCTACGACCGAATATATACTTAATGTTAAAATACGGGGCGACGATATAGGCGAAGTATTCATTTTAAATATAAAAAGTGGTGATTCCATCAAGGTGAAACATTTAGAAGAACTACTAAAAATTACCTTAACGACAAATGAAGATCAAAATCCTGAAATTTTAGAAGTGCCAACACATCGTGGTTTTGCTGAAGCAGATCTTATACATCCAACCACTTTTGACAGTGGCCATGTAAAATCAATCAGCCGAAGGGGTATTAACCAAATGAACGTTGTATTAAAAACAATTGAAAATCCAAATTTATCTACGAACATTCTTTGCGAAAAAACCAAATAAAATTTAGCAAATTTTACTTCGGAAGAAATGCATTAATGAGGTTGCGTAACTAGTCGGATCAAAGAATAATTGAACTAGACAAAGATTTCGATATACCAATGCGAAGTGGTACTCAAAGTCACCATAAATACCGATACTAGCATAGCTCATTGCCCCCAAAAGTGAGTTCCGTATGTACCGCATTCTGAAACGTTTTTGTTCACCCATTTATTTCTATCTGACTAGTTACGATAATATGAGATCAAATCTCATATAAACAATTTATTTCGTAAAATAAATATAAATTACATTTTGTTATGTAAAGGAATTTCTATGAACTATACATTAATTTTATTTATGATTCTTACCGCATGTGGATATCAAAATACAATTCTCCCAACCGATGCAGAATTGGCAAACAATGATACTAACAAACCAACTTCAGATACACTTGACTATGCTACAGTAAAATCAAAAGTATTTCAAAACTATTGCTATCGTTGCCACTCAAGCGATGGTGGTAACAAAGGACAAGTTAATCTTGAGACATATGAAAATGTTAAAGAATTAGCGCAAACTATAAATGATGAAGTCAGCAGTGGCAGGATGCCAAAGGAAGCCCCATTTCTTCCGACTAAATTAAAACAGTTTTTACTTCATTGGATTGAATCTGGAGCCCCAGAAACTTTATCTGACTGAAATTTCATTTTTTTCAGTCAATGCACCCTATTCTTGGTCACTGTTAAAGCACTCAATTTTAAATTTTAAGGAGACAACATAATGAAATACTTTCAAATCACTTCCCTAACACTAATATTAATCAGTTCACTCACTTTTGCCAACAGCCTCACTTCAACTGGAGGTGTAGTGAAGTTTACAGCAGTTGGAAAACCAGGCTTCTTAAAAATTCGTGGTCATTCTAATGATTCGTTTCCAACCGGAGCTGTTCAATTTAAAAATGGTTTTGCTGAAGGAACTTTCGATTTTAAGCTATCCGATTTAGATACAGGAGTTTCACTTAGAAATGACCATATGAAAGAGAAGTATTTAGAAATCGAAAAATATCCAAATGCGAAACTTTCATTCAATAACATTCCAATCAAAAATTCTGAAACAGATCTTGCAGGTGATTTTAATGGAACCCTTATACTCCATAATGTCACTAAGGTTATTCATGGTAAATTTGACTATTCTGCAAAAACAAAAAAACTCATTTCAAATTTTGATATCAAAGTTTCAGATTTCAATATTGATATACCTAAATATTTAGGCGTCACAGTCAGTGAAACAGTTGAAATTGAAGTTACACTTAATTTGAATTAAAACTCTTATTTACATTTGAGGCATGCTATGAATTTTCCCATCTCAACTACTATAGTGGTATTATTTTTTTTATTAACTATAAATAAAACATACGCCTTTCCAGATACAATTAGACATGGATATACTAACTGCACAACTTGTCATATCTCTCCCTCAGGAGGGGGGCTCCTTACAAACTATGGCCGAAGTTTGTCCAGAGAACTTATGAGTACCTGGGGTTACAAAGATGAAGAAAATCTTTTACAAGGTTTGTTTAAAATTCCTGATCACCTTGCTGATACAATCCACATTGGCGGTGACATTCGTTATCTGTCAAAAGGTGAAGTCAAAAGTGATGAAAGTGAAAGCGAAGGCTTTCTCATGCAATCTCAATTACGATTCGGTTTTGCTACTGATAATATAAAATTTATTTTATCATTAGGGAAAATTGAAAACCCTCAAGAATCGGAAAAGATGAGATGGGTCAGCCCAGAGTACTATGTCCTTTGGGCACCTAAAGAGGAACTGTTTATTCGAGCAGGTCGTTTCGAACCAATTTTTGGGTTACGAATGCCTGAACATAATTTATGGATAAAATCAGAAATTGGTTTTGTCCCTTGGTTGGAAAGAGATTCTTTTGAAATAATTTATGAAAGCGAAAAGCAGTTTGCCAGCTTAGCGGGTTTTCAATCAATTTCGACAGTTAATCCAGCCCTTCAAACTACTGGCTACACTGCTTCTCTTTATCAAATTTTAGGCGAAAGTAATCGTCTTGGAGTCAGTTTCATGAATCAAGAGGGCCAGGGGATTCGAAAAAAAACAATTAGTTTGCATGGAATTTTTTCATTTTCAGAAAAATGTTACCTTTTAACAGAAAACACAAGTCATTGGGTCTTAAACCAAAAGAATGATATTCAATTTATTCGGTTAGGTTACGAGTTAATAAGAGGATTAAACTTATTGACTCAAACTCAACTCTTAAGAAATTTCAATTCTTCAACTTCTGAAAAATTAAAATGGGGTTTTGGGTTTAACTGGTTACCAAGACCACATTTAGAACTCATGACTATTTACGATAAAGAACAAACTGTTAGTAAACAATCTGATGAATTCATGCTTTTACTTCATTATTATTTATAGAAATTATTAATCCTGATATGAATAATGCAGTCAAAGATTAAGATTTTTTAAAGAAATTTCCTATTACGGTGCTTAGATCTCCATGTAAAAGATCGGTTGATTTCTTAGTATCAACTTGAGGGAGCTTATTGAGTTCTCTTCGTGCTTCAATTAGTCCTTTATCCGTTGCCAATGCTTTTTCAAAATATGTTCGTGCTGCTGCAATATCCCGCTTTTTTTTAGCCACAAGACCTTGAACTAAACAACCAATTGCAGAATTTTTTTCTTCAATAGAAATTTTTGAAAATAACTGATCAACTTCAACTAGTTCTTTTTCTATATTTTTTGTTGAAGAGAGGCCACCTACTTTGGCCCAAATTCGATATAAAAATGCCGAGTCTATTCTGGGATAAAGCTCAACGGCCTTATTTACTAAAATCGTAGCTGTAGTGTATTGCCCCAGCGCTAAAAACTTTTTTGCTTCTTCTAATTTCAGTTGAGCTTGACCTCTCTTCGTCGCTGTTCCAGACTCTTGTTCCCTCTCATAAGTCACAACTTTTTGAGGGTCCAAAAATAAATTATAGGCGGCAGTTACACGCTCTTTAACTGATTTATAGAGAATCTCTTGAGGTGAGTTAACTTCAATACTATTAATTCCACTTAAAAATTTCTTGATAAATTCATTATATAAATTTTGGACTTCTTCACGATTCATATCACGACGTCCACCGATTTGTAGAAAAGTTTCAATTAAATTAAGATCTTTAATTTGCGGCCAAAGTTTTTGAAGTCTTGCAAACTTTTCTTGTTCAGACATACCATGAATTTTCTCAGCAAAAAGAATAAATCGAAGACAAAGCATATAATAAAAAGCTTTATTAAACTCAGATAAACGCCCCTCAAAACTATTTTGTAAATTCAACAACTCGCTCTTACCTTCAATTGCACTAAAAATATTATCCACGATTCGGATACTTGAAACTTCATATTCATGTCGATAAGGATCATGACTCGGGCCAAACTCCACCAAATATCCACCCCAAAAAGTCATTTGTTGATTTAACCATGAAGCCGAAACATTATTAACAATCCAATGATCTAAAAGAAGATAAAAATCTTCTGCATCAATCGAAGAGGAATCGTTACTTTCAGTAACTTTATCTTCATACTTCACCTGATAATTTTTATCTAATAACATTCGCTCTAAGCGAAAAGCCATTTGTTTTTCCATCACATCGTTAACAGCATGGGGTGAAATTAAATTTTCTTCTACTAATCTCTGACCTAGTCTCTTTTCAGAGGGGCGACTGAGTTCCATTTCCAAATCATCTGACAAAACCCAACCATTAGCGATCAAAAGCTTACCTAAAAAACTTTGTTTATCTGAGTTTTCAACAGCAACGATATTTCCTTTATAAAAACTAATTTTGTTTACTTCCCCTTTGTCATCGGTTAAGTTAATGACACCACTACAAGAATTACCTGCCATCGCAGCAAGTAGAATTGGAAGTTCAAAACCATGTATTTTATTTAATGATTGTAAAATTTCATTTCTTCTTGCTGGAGCCGCTCCTAACCGATCTGGTATAGAGAAAACACTCTTCGAGAGGCTTTCGTCCTGCGACGCAACAGAATCTTTTTCCAAAAACTTTAAGACTTCAGTCACTTCAAAAGGTTTTTTCAAAAAATCTAAGGCTGAAATTTCTTGGGTAATATCTTTCATCATTTGTTTATCTGTAAAAATACCACTCATCATAACTATTGGAAGAATTTTAGAATCAAAGTTTTTTCGAATTATTTTAGCTACTTCCACACCAGGTGTTTGTGGCAATAAACAGTCAATAAACACCACTTTAAAAGAGTTTTTATCTAATTCTTTGAGTGCTTCGTCAGGATGATGACAAATAACGGACTCATATCCCGCCTTTTTAACAGCGCTCGCTAAGGCACCGGCAAGGATAGAATCATCTTCTAGAATTAATATTTTCTTAACACCCATGCCCTTTTTATCGGTAAGATCGCCCCAAACCTTTAAAAGAAGACCAGATTTTGGTTGTCTCAGGAAGATCCACTAAACAAATAAAATTCTCCCTAATACCCCATTTTTCATGTGGTTTAATGGACTCGTCTATTTCTGATGCACTTAAGTTATGAATATTCATAAATCCAAGTGTAATAATATTCATTTTGGGGTCTCTTACAGACAAACGATTAGGAAGGCCCCCACCGTATTGAACATGAAATTCACCTACCACCACAACTTTCGTATTGCCTGTTTGATGGTTCGTCAATTGCCAAGCCATTGTCTCATCCCAAACACTTTGAGCTTGAAAATAGCGCAGAAGATCCTTCTCTTCCACATGCCCACCCATGGATTCGCGAAAACGATCTAAGTAATCGGCCCTACCGAGCTCTAAATTGGGAGGTAAAAGTTGTTTTTCCTCTTCTGTTAAATTCTCTAAACCTCGTTTAGCGACGGATCGAGTTACATTTTGGGGGGCATTAATCGCCCAAGTAAACTCCCCTTGGTCATGCCGTGGAAATAAAGCTTGCTTGCGATAAAACCCAAAATCCATGGACTTAGCCCAACCAACTTGATCTAAAAACGTTCCTTCATTAATCATTCCATGAACAAATTGATCGACTACAGACTGTTTGGTATAGGTGAAAAACTCAAGTCCAACATCCACTTTATGACCTTGGCGTCGGAGTTCTTCGAGCACTTGCATTTGACCGGAAGCAACGACTTCAAATCCATGGAGCTCTCCCAAAAATAAGGTGCTTCCAGGAGAAATTTCTGAAACCAACCCCTCTATGCTCACAATTTCACCTGATTCGCCTCTTCGACACTCCAAAGCTTGAGCAAAACCCTTCAAACTCAACAACATTTCTCCAAAAATAATGATAAAAATAAAAAAACTCTTCACAAATCCTCCATTTGTATATTGAAGTTCCATTTTATCTTTGCTAGGGTATCGCTTCCCTTAGACGGAACCCAATGGTTTTTAATCTACCCTCTCTATTAATTGAAGACAGAGGGCTCCTCTAAAGTAAAGGTAAAGTTTTAATTTTTATTTTAAAACGACTGCTGCACAAAGCCTTTTATTAATAGTGAAACATTCTTATTAGTGAATAGCCCATGAGTGACAAACAGTCGTAAGGTATCTAAAAAAAGTATCTAAGGAGTTAGATCTATGGCAAAAAAATCAGGGCGAATTATTGTAACCTTGGAGTGTACAGAAGCACGAGCGGCAGGGGCTTCACCCTCGCGTTATACCACAAAGAAAAATAAGTCCAAAACACCTGGACGCATGGAAAAGAAAAAGTATAATCCATCCATGAAAAAACACACTCTTCACAGAGAAACTAAGTAACTCATGATTCTCTCTGACTCCAAGATTCAAGAGGCAATGAATAAGGGACTTATAAAGATAGAACCATTCAGCGCATCGTGTCTTGGTAGCAACAGTTATGATGTACACCTTGGCTCCATCCTTGGGCTCTACAAAGATTCCATTCTTGATGCCAAGAAACATAATACGATCGAGTTTTTTAGTATCCCAGAATCTGGCTACGTTTTGCAACCCACAGAATTCTATCTAGGGGTCACGCAAGAATATACAGAGACACTTGCCCATGTCCCCTTTTTAGAAGGAAAATCATCGGTGGGTCGGCTTGGCATTGATATCCATGCCACTGCTGGTAAAGGGGATGTTGGTTTTTGTAATTATTGGACCCTGGAAATTTCTGTTAAGAAACCTGTTCGGATTTATGCCGCAATGCCAATTGGTCAACTCATTTATTTTGAAGTCAGCGGTGAAGTTAATACAAGTTATAATGTCAAAGGCACCGCTAAGTACAATCAAGTGATTTCACAACCTGTTGAATCCATGATGTGGAAAAATAGCTTTTAAATATAACGACTACTACTAAATGACGACAAGATGTCGCTCTACTTCTAAGGTAGGAGAATGTAGTGGTATAATTTGGGCTTTGATTTCTTTGAAGTCCTTGAATTTTTTTTGAGCGATCAAAATTTCTTCTTCTATTTTATCTTTTCTACCTTTAAAAAGAAAATAAGCTCCTCCAGATAAAAAATAGTCTCGACTCACTTCAATGAGAACATCCAAAGGTTTGAAAGCCCGCGCCATTATTAGATCAACTCCGCTTATGTCTGAGGGATTAATTTCACCATGTATAGTAATATTAGGAGTAATATTTCTTTGGCATTCCCTCAGGAAATCTTGCTTTTTGGGACTTTTCTCAAATAAATGAAAATGCATTTTCGGAAACTGCAATGCAAACAAAACACCTGGCAATCCGCCGCCAGATCCGAAATCTGCAACCTGCATAACTTTATCTTTTGGAAAATATTTTAAAGGCAAAAAACTATCTACAACATGATTATCAATAAACTCATCGATAGTCATTTTACGACTGACTAAATTTAATTTTTCATTCGTTTTCCACAAAAGATTCATGTAATTTTGAATGGATAAAAGTATATCTTCCTTTACACCTAATTCCATTAAAATATGTCGACGATTTGATATGTCCATTATTTCCTTTGTGTTTGCTGAGTCGTTTTTAATTTAAAAATGAGAACTTCCAAAACCATATAGCCGATCATCATTACAAATAAGCCTATACTTTTTAAAAAGGCCCATACTTCTGTACTCCAATAAAGACTCGCATAAACAGCCAATATAGATTGAGCTATAAAAAATAATCCCATTCGAAAAGTAAGACCATTAAAGAATTGAAGCATGATTTCATTAACTTCATGTCCTTGACTTTTCATCATCGAAATCAATAAAGGCTTTTTTAATAAATAGGAGCCAATCAGAATAATAGCAAAAATTATTTCTAATATGGCTGGCTGAAGTTTAAACCAAAGACCATCTTGAGTTAAGTAGGAAACAAAAGATAAACCCACTACCATCAAATTTGAAAAAAGTGTTAATTTAGAAATCCGACGGAAACGCCAAAGTTCCCATCCAACTTCACCAATGGCATAAATCACAGAAAGGACTAAAGCCCAAGTTAAGCCACCCCACTCTTCCACCACTGTAAATAAAACGAGTGGAACAAGCATTAATAAAATTTGTTGTTTATTAGATAAGTTAGATCTCACTATTTAGAGCTAAGAAGTTGCTGAATCCAAAATTCATTTCTAGGATAATTTGCTTTTTCCTTAGAACAGATCCAAGCATTTTTGCCAAAAGTTGCAACCGCATTATAATACCATCTTGCCGCATCAGCACAATCATCATCCTTCGGGCGTGTGTCACAAATTTTAAACATATTATTATAGAATTTACTATCACAATCTTCTCTTTGAAGATTATTCGAAGTAGGTTCGTGGTGATAGCAAAGATCGTGATAAACACAGGCAGGGAAAAAAACTTCAGAATACTTTCCAAAAGCTCCTGTGCAACCATTAAAATACATTGGTCTCTTTTCATTGTCTTTTACCATGCAATGAACATCATCGCGTTCATCTCCACTATATGGACATGTCCAATGATTTACAATTTCTCCATGAATTTCTTTACATTTCTTAATTAGAAATTCATCAGAAGTAATTACTTTTGGAGAGAACCCTTTGGATCCATCATCTACAATGGCAAAACCTTGAGAGAAAAGGCCAAAAAGTAAGATGTTTATTAATACTGCAAATGTGATTTTTGTAAAATTAATTTTTTTCATGGTTGAGACAGTTAGGCAATAAGAAGAAACCTGTCAAGGCCTTTGAAAATTTATAATTGTTTATTTAACGCAGCAACAATTGTTTCTTTTGGAACATTGCCACTTATCTGCTCTACTTCTCCACCATTTTTAAAAATGATCATAGTCGGAATGCCACGCACTCCATACTTCATCGCATAATCACGATTTTCATCAACATTGACTTTAACAATTTTGATTTTCCCTGTCATTTCATTAGAAATTTCTTCTAACTTAGGTGCTAAAGCCCGACAAGGTCCACACCATTCAGCCCAAAAATCGACTAATACTGGTTGACTTGATTTTAATACTATTGCATCAAATTGTGCATCCGTTACATTCTCTATATTAGCAGCCATAGAAATCCTCCAAATGCGAATCTAAACTCTGATTGGTTAATGTTGCAATTATTTTTTTCGGAAAAGTTCCTTTACAAATTCACGCTTGGCTTTATCAATCTCATCTAATTTCTTTTGATCCCAGTCCTTTTGCATATCATTCAATCTAACTCGCACTGCATCTTTTGATATCGTACTGACTGGATTTGATATTAGACCGAATGTAAGATCATTGTATTTCTCTGACCTCGTTTCAGCAGACATTGAAGTTGAGAATTTAGAGCCAAATACGGAACGACTCCCCGCTCCATCATTATCCATAACTCCAGAGCGATTATCGAATTTACTGCTACCAATAACATGCACATCGCTTATTTTTCCAACAGTACTCGACATCAGTTTTTGATATTTTTCTATCAAATCAACACTATTTTTACCTCTAAATTTATTTAATGTAGTAAGGAGTCGGATAGGATCAAAGGGACTTTCATTAAATGAATCAAATCTATTTTCAGCCAAATCATTGAGCGAAAGCTTCATTCCTTTTGCAAGCATAATTACGATCTTTATTTCGCTCTTAATTTCTCTTATTTTATTAGCCACATTTCCGGGATTTACTTTTTTTCCAGTTCCACCAGTTATAACAATATCAGGCCTAAACGCAGTAACGCGATCCTTTAAACCCAACTCCACACCTTGAGTTTCAACGGCGCAACCGAGCTTTGTTAAGAAAATCTTAATTGCATTCAATTGACTCAAATCTTCGAGAACTAATAATATTCGAAACATGACTTAATTATCGCTCGGTTAGAGGATAACTCTCCATCAATAATTCGCCTAATCAAATAAAAATGGACCTAAGACTTAAAAACTGTAACTGGTCAGCCCGAATGATTTTTTAAACCTTGGACATCGAACCACGAGATCGGAGCGGAGCCTGTGTGGGGTTAGATCCACTTTTTAAATTAGCACTGATTTTTCCCTGAAGGCTTGCATCGCTATTTTGAGTGGTATGTTTGAGTGGTATGGAGGCACAGAAATGATACGAGCAATTCAGTCACGGTATGCGTCGAAGTAAAGAGAAGGTGTAAACAACGAAGAAGATGGTATTTTTCACACAATACCTCATACTTTTGTCCATTCCTGTCTTGATAGCCAATCAATTTAATGAAAAAGTAAACTATGAAGTGGAATTTCTCAATCACGACCTTTCGTTATCTTTTCTTTGAACTACTCCCTAGTTTTATATTGGGCAATTTGGTTTTCCTTTTTATACTTCTGATGTTTGAAGGTTTAAAATTTGCGGAGTTTGCTTTAATTCATGGGGTCAGTGGCCGTATCTTATTAGAAATTTTATTTTATATGACTATTAGCTTACTGCCAGCCATTCTTCCCATGAGCCTTCTCTTTTCAGTTGTACTTACTTTCTCGCGGATGAGTGGAGATTCTGAAATTATTGCCTTAAGATCCTCAGGTATTAGCTTACCTCAATTAGTTTTTCCTGTTTTTATACTAGGTTGCTTAGTATCAGCGTCTTCCGCTCAATTGTCTTTTGAAATCGCACCCTGGGGAAATAGAAAATTCGAGGTTCTGATAAGTACTTTAAGTAATACAAAGGCCGCCTTTAATCTTAAAGAAGGTACCTTTATGGAAGGATTTTTCGACATGGTTGTCTACGCCTCTAAGATTAACCCCGAAACAGGTGAACTCAATCATGTCTTTATTTACGATGAACGTCAAAATCCTCCACTAACTATTATTGCTAAAAAAGGGTATATGAATCAAAACAACCAGCTCACGGGACAACAAGTTCAGCTCGAGCTGGAAGAAGGTGATATCCATCGCAAAACAGAAACTCATACTAAAATTAATTTTGGAAAATTTTTTATAGCTCTCAATGAGAGTTATAAAATGGCAGAAAAAGATAAATCACTTCAAAGTATGACTTTAGAAGAAATCAAAACAGCCAAAGAAAATAACAATATTGATCCAAAACTCATTCAATCCTTCAACACTGAATATCATAAAAGAATTTCGATATCCTATGCCTGCCTTTTATTTGCCATCCTCGGCTGCGCGCTAGGAATCAATCACCAGAGAAGAAATGGTCGGGGTTCTGGTCTGATTATTTCATTATCCATAATTGTTATTTATTGGGTGAGTTTTCTAATGTTTGAATCAATTTCAAGAACCACTAAAATGCCCACTCCTCTTTGGATATGGATGCCAAATATTCTATTCACTTTGGTCACCCTAAAATTACTTCATAAACAATCCCAATAATGAGTAAAACACGTTGACAGGGGGTATAAATCGTTTATACCTCGTACTCTTTATTTTCCAAGTGGGAGAACTCCTAATGAGTGCTTTGGGACGCCATATTTTGGTTGAATTTGTTGGTTGTAGTGCAAGTACCCTTAATGATGTTGATGTTATTGAAAAGGGAATGGTCGATGCTGCCAAATCGGCTGGTGCTACAGTTATTAATTCCACATTTCATCATTTTTCTCCTTTCGGAGTCTCTGGTGTCGTGGTAATTCAGGAATCTCATTTGGCTATTCATACTTGGCCTGAGTATCAATACGCCGCCGTTGATCTATTTACGTGTGGCGATACCGTTGACCCTTGGATCTCATTTGATCATTTAAAAAAAGTCTTTGAAGCACAAAATCACTCTGCTATTGAAATGCATCGTGGTGCACTAAATATGCTTAATCGCGTTGAATTTCACCCTCGAGATCAAAGAAAAACACTCGAAGAAGCTCTGCAACCCCAGTATAAAAGAAATATGTGGTTTACGGATAAGGATGAAAATCAAGCCCTCTCATTGCGATATTCTGGAAATGTACTATTTAAAGAAAGCTCTCCTTATCAAACAGTGAGTGTCTACGATACCCACTCTTACGGTAAAATGCTTGCCATTGATAATATGATTATGTGCACCGAGAGAGACGAGTTTCATTATCATGAAATGCTGGTTCACCCTGCTCTTCAACTACATGGGAAGGCTGAAAAAGTTCTGGTGATTGGTGGCGGCGACGGTGGTACCATTCGAGAAGTGCTTCGTTACCCTAATGTTAAAGAAGTCACTATGGTAGAAATTGACGATGTTGTAATAAAAGCTTCCAAGGAATGGTTGCCACAAGTCAGTTGTGAATTTAATAATCCCCGATTGAAGCTTATTGTCGGAGACGGAATAGAGTTTGTTAAAAAATCAGCTGCAAACGCCTACGATGTCATTTTGATTGATGGCTCAGATCCTGTCGGTCCTGCTGAAGGTTTTTTTACAGTTGATTTTTACCATCATGCAGAAAAAGCATTAAAAGCAGGTGGGATTCTCGCAGCCCAAGGTGAATCTCCTATGTTTCACACCAAAGCGTTTATCGGACTCCATCATTGCTTAAAGGAAGTTTTTGGTAATAAAAATGCCTATCCACTTTTATTTTATGTTCCCAGCTATCCAAGTGGAATGTGGAGTATTCAATTAGCTACAAAAAATATTCTTTCTCCAGTCGCGGATTTTGATCAATCCAAAGCTAAATCTTTTTCAGAAACTAATGGTCTACGTTATTATAATTCAGATATTCATCGTGCCGCCTTTGCACTACCTAGTTTTGTGCAAAAACTCTTGAATACTAATTTGTAACATTTTGAGCGGAATTTCAGTTCTCAATCGTAAGTATCTTAAATGGATTATTGTTTTGGTGTTTCATTTTCTGTAGGGATATCCTTAGACTGCTCTTTTTGCTCATCCATGTGTCTCTGATGATCTCGACCTGAAACGCCCACCCACTCTGGAAATAAAAATAAAACCACAAAATAAATAACCAATGTAAAAAAAATAAAACCGCCAATTATGAATCCAATAAGCATAATTAAAATTCTCCTACGGCACTCTCTGCAGATTGCCCTAATGTTTCTTCTACTTGAACCCTTACTCCTAGTACACCCAGAGGTGACATGGATTTCCAAAAAATCTCACTCAATAAGCCAGACAAAAGCTCAACCGAAGTATTCAAAATTGGCAAAAGCACAACTTCATTCGCGGGAAAGACATAATAACGATCGCGGAATTTGAGTTCTAATAAATGATCTTGTTTTTTGAAATGCATATCCTTTCTCATGGACGGAAGTAAAACCATTTCGTCCCACAGATCGACCTGATCCTTGATGATTTTTTTTAATACTGTAAAATCCACCCCATAACCTTGATCAGCAAAATCGGACCAACAAATTTTAGCTTCCACACGCACTCGATAATTATGCCCATGAAGTCGTTCCGCGCGATTTTCATCAAAAATCAAAAAATGGGCCGAAGAAAACTTTAAATTCTCCTTTGAAAGCTTTAAAACTTTAAAATTGATTTCTTGCACTTTAACCTCATTTCTGAGAGGTTATTTGAAAATCGTTTTCAAATAACCTCTGAGTAAAGATCATCAAACTGTTGAATGGACCTTTACTTTTTCACTTTACTCTTAAACCTTAATAAAATGAAGAATAATTTATGACTAAAAATTTCGAAATAAAAGTTCAATATCGAATTGAAGCAGCTCGAAAACTTTCCTATCTTCCCTCTACCCATCCTTGTTCCCAACTTCATGGTCATAGCTTTTTAATTAGTCTTTTTCTTTTTGGTCCTTGGAATGAAGATCTCGCCTGGATGCGCGATTATCATGATATTGAAGTCGCCGTTCGCCCTATTCTCAATACTCTGGATCATCACTATCTCAACGATATTCCTGGCCTTGAAAAGCCTACTTCCGAAACTCTATGCGTTTATCTGTTTGATAAAATTAAGCCACTTGTTCCCGAACTCCAAAAAATCACCATTGCCGAAACTCCTACGACAGAATGTTCTTACTCAGGCTAATGCAGTCGTGAGAAAATCATATATTCAGTAAGAACGTCAGCCTATTTCTCCATTTTATTCTACTTGAAATAAGGTATTTTAGAACCTACAGACAAAGGCCGCTTCAACTCATTATTTTCGTAATATGCCGCACAAAGGTTGAACTGAGTAACCCTTGACTCCGAAAACTCAAACAAGCGGTGCTCGCTTTCGGGGAACAACCATTTGTACTTACACCGTGAACGAAGCCTGCCACTCAGCTCCGCTCCGATCTCGTTTATCGAAGTCTAGGGTTACTCAGTTCCATCTTTGGGCTAGTATTTCTCGTCATTTAAAGAAATTTTAAAAAGGGCCGATAAAAATAAACAGTAATTAGGGAGAACTTATGGAAAAGTGTAAAACTTGGATTAAATTAGTTGCCTTAATCCTTTTAACCAGCGTCCAATCTTTTAGTGATGAAGTTGGTAACGAAAAAGAATCTCCTGTAACACCATCTCATGATTCAAAGTGTATCTTGAAATCCAATATTTATTATCTACAAGACGATGAAAATAATGTCATTCTACCTCTTAACGAAGCTCAGTCGCGCAAAGACTGTGAGAAGAAAATCGATTATTCACAAATTAACGAGGAATACGATAAACTATCAAAAGTTCGATGTGATGTCTATGCCACAAGTAAAAATGGTGGGTGTAAAAAAACTGTCGGATATATTGATGTCAGCTACAAAAATTATTCTGATATTATCTCTGGTTGTAAATATTATTTAAAAATGAGTATGTTCGTCAAAGAAACGCCATTAATAGATATCATTAAGAATGAAAATAATAAAATGTGTTCAAATTTCTCTCCACCAGACTCCCATCTTAGATATGTTTTTAGAATTAATGATCCTAAGTTTATGTGTTCAAATGAATTACCTTCAAAAACTCAATGTATAACAAAGAAAAACCACAATATATTAGAACGAGTAACTGAGTTTGGAAATGGCTGGAAAAAAGATAATGTTATCTATAGCGATAACCTTGGAGTTGCTTCTTCCAAATTAGAAGCAGAAATAAAATGTAAATCTATTGGCGGTGAATTACCTTCTTACAATGATATTAGATCCGCAAATCCACTTCTTGAAGTTATATTTATCAGAAATGGATGGTTAAGGGAATCATATTCAAATCGCGACTACTTTGATAAGGATCCCGATACAAAAATTAAAAATGAATATCAAGAAACTCGACCATTTCCCAAAAAAGTTGAAGTTAAAAAAGACGCCTATAATGTTTACTGCATTAAAAAATTATGAGCTAACATTTCCAATACAACTGTTACTTTTCTTAAAAAGATCACACTTGAACTTACCATAGAGTAAGAGCTTGTACGATCTTGGATAATTCGTTCAGTCCAAATGGAGAAACGACTATAATCGTCATGTGTTTCCCAATATAAAACATCCTAAATTTTCCTATATTCGTTTTATCTTCGACAGAACTCAGAACTGTATTTGTACTAAAATCCAGTTGACTAGAATTAAATATGTAGTAAAATGTAGTTGACTGGATTTTACTACTTTTTTCAAAGGTTCCTCTATGAGACTAAAACGATATCTTTTTGATCAAATTCATAATGATTTAGCTGAAAAAATGGTATTTCTTGGTGGCCCCAGACAGGTAGGTAAAACATATTTGGCCAAGTCCTTTATTCAAAAGGAAGAGCAGTATTTAAGCTGGGATCGATTAAGTGACAAAAAAATGATCCTCAATGATCAAATTGATAGTAAACTAAAACTCATTATTCTGGATGAAATCCATAAATTTAAAAACTGGAGATCACTTGTTAAAGGCTATTATGATAAGTTCTTCCCTAAACTTAATTTTTTGGTCACAGGATCTGCGAGATTAGATTATTTTCGAAAAGGTGGTGATTCTTTAGTTGGTCGCTATCACTATCTCCGCTTACATCCCTTATCGTTAAATGAAATTGCAAAAAACCCATCGCAAAGAGACTTACTGGATTTACTTGAATTTAGTGGATTTCCTGAACCTTTTATCAAAAAAAATAAAATCCATCACCAGCGATGGGTTTTAGAAAGAGTTTCACGAGTTATACAACAAGATCTAAGAGATCTTGAAACTGTCAAAGATATCTCACAACTTGAAATTCTAGCACAATGTCTTCAATCAAAGGTGGCTTCCACACTATCAATTAACAGTCTTCAAGAAGACATCTCAGTGAGTCCAACTACAATTGAAAGATGGATACAAATCTTAGAGCTCATTTATTATTGCTATAGAATTTCACCCTACGGACCTCCTAAGATTAAGGCTGTAAAAAAAGCTCAAAAGCTTTATCTTTGGGACTGGTCTGAAGTTGAGAATTCCGGTGCTCGATTTGAAAATCTCGTTGCAAGTCAACTTTTAAAATTTTGTCACTTTGAAGAAGATACCAAGGGACTTAAAACAGAGCTTCGCTATTTCAAGGATATTGTTACAGAAAAAGAAATTGACTTTATTGTTCTCCAAAAAGGCAAGCCTCTTTTTGCCGTAGAATGTAAAACTGGCGAAAATTCAATCTCAAATTCTCTCATAAAAAATGGTCATCGTTTGAAAATACCAAAACTTTACCAAGTGCATATGGGAAAGAAAGATTTTGGCAGTGAGGAAATTGGACGCGTATTACCCTTTATAACATTTTGCCAAGAACTTAACCTTCCTTAAGAGAACGACTGGAATAAGAACAAATGCTAACGTACATAAAGTTAATAAAAATACGTCGTCGTGCAGTCCTCAAATTTAAATAAGTTGGCAATATGCTAAATTGAGGACACGTCTTAATATGTTATTCCAATCAAAAGGATCGGACTTGGACTACTTGTGGTGCTGAATCTTGAGTTAGTTTGGATAATTCAGTCCAAGTGGGAGATGCAACAATAATCACTGTGCTTCCCATGCAAAACATTCCGAGTTCTTGACCTTTTTGAATAGGACGAGATTTTGCGGGGTAAGTCCAAGTCTCTGGTGATCGAATATGGGCATGATTAGTTCTGAGGGCCGGCTCAAAAGAAAGTCGAATGGACCCCACATTCGTAGCTCCCACAAATACGACAGCCATGGGACCTTTGGTTGATTCGATTTCTACTATGACTCGCTCATTTTTCAGAAACAGCTCATCGATATTCGACACACTCCAATTATTCACAGGCCACAATTGACCTGGAATATATCGAACCTCTTTAATCCATCCTTCAATGGGAGAATGGACGCGGTGATAATCAGTAGGACATAAATAGTAAGTGATAAAAAAACCATTCGTCCATGTTTCAAGTGAAGCCGCTCCTAAAAAATTTTGCAATAAATAGGATTTCCCTTTGGCTTGAATCAACTGATTTTGTTGAATCACACCTCGAGCCGTCATTTTACTATCAGCCGGATGAACATATTCAGAAGAAGCGAGAGGTCTTACTCCCTCTTTGAGTTTTCTTGTAAAAAAATCACCAATACTATTATAGTCATCAATATTTTTTTCAGCTTCATTAAGGTTAATATGATAGGTTTGCGCAAACAAACGAATCAATTTTGAACTCATCGCTTTTGGAAATTTAAAGTACATCAGCTTACCAGCAAAAAAGCTCAGTAAGTTTTTTGGAACCCAATACAATACTTTCATGAAATCTCCAATTTTAAATAAAGCTCATCTAAGACTGACTAAAGACTAATCTTAAATTCTGGTAATCAGTCATTGTATCGATACCGAAAGTAGTTTCGCGTTAGCGACGACTAATTAGCCAGCCCCTGTGAATATCTAATGCAAAAAAATTAAAAATGAATCTAGAGTAAATTCACCTTTTTGTCGACGGAGATTTATGTTAAATTGAAAACCAATTACTATCATGAAGCTCAAATTCACGCGAATATGGATTTTGTGATAACAATTTGTGCAATAAGCTTGAGGCAAGAACTAAATTCATGTCCAAAATTTTTAATGATCTTTTATTAGACTTAGATGCGAATCTTGAAGACAAACTTCAGGAGTTATTTCCTAATTATGGAAGTTATCGCATTTTAAAACAAAGCGTTGATGCCAGATCTCGAAAAAAATCACCACAGTTTGTTTATACTGTTGAAGTAGCTGAAGCCAATGAATCCCTATCTCACACTGATTTTATTTTTGAAAAATTAAATGCTAAGGGAATTAAACCTATAATCATAGGAACTGGACCCGCCGGATTATTCTGCGCTCTTCGTCTTGTAGAACGTGGTATTCCCTGCCATCTTTTTGAAAGAGGTTCCCAAGCAGAAGAACGAATGAAAGGAATTAATCAGTTCTGGAGATATGGGAAACTCGATCCTAGAAATAATGTTTGTTTTGGTGAAGGTGGCGCCGGCCTCTACTCAGATGGAAAACTAATCACTCGTATAAAATCCCCACACATTCCATATGTTCTTCGCAGATTGGTTGATTTTGGCGCGCCCAAAGAGATTGAGTTTCTTTCTAATCCCCACGTCGGCAGCGACAGACTCCGCCGAGTGATCCCTAAACTTCGTCAACATCTTATTAATTCAGGTTGTGAAATTCATTTCAATACCCAAATTACGGAAATCCTCGCGAATACAGAGAAACAAATTACTGGTGTTAAAACAGAGTGGGGGAAAGAATTTCATTCGCCCATGGTGGTCGTAGCCACTGGTCATAGTGCCGAAGATATGCTTTATCATCTTCATAAAATTGGGGTTCAATTAGAGGGTAAATCTTATGCTGTGGGTTTACGAGTGGAGCACCCTCAAGCAGAAATTAATAAAATACAATACCGAGAATTTGCTCAACATCCAAAACTTGGGTCTGCTAATTATAAACTTGCATTTCATGATAAAAAAAACAATATCGGGGTTTACAGTTTTTGCATGTGTCCTGGTGGTTATGTTCTCTCAAGTGGGACCGATGAAGATGGTCTGGTGTGTAATGGCATGAGCAACTACCGGCGTAATTCACCCTGGGCCAATTCGGCTCTCGTCGTTTCCATTGATCATGATAAACTTTTTGGAAATAATTTGTTTGGAGGTCTTAAATTTCGAAAAGACTTAGAACAAAAATCATTGAAACTGGTCCAAAGAGCAGGTGGAAATAAGCAACTTCCTTCCCAAAGACTCACTGATTTTCTCGATGAACGCCTCTCTTCAGAGGCACTCCCCTCCACCTCATCACCATCAGGAGCCATTGCCGCGCGACTCGACCAACTTCTTCCTGATTTTTTAAAAATACGACTTCAACAAGGTGTCGAAGAATTTCAAAAAAATATGAAGGGTTTTATCTCTTCCCAGGCTCAACTTTTTGCAATTGAATCTCGAACCTCATGTCCTATTCGTGTTGTTAGAAACGCGACTACTTTTGAAAGTTTATCACATTCTGGACTTTATCCTGCCGGAGAGGGGGCTGGTTATGCTGGAGGTATTACCTCTGCTGCTTGTGATGGAGTCAATATTGCTGATGCTATAGTGAATCAATTTCTTTAGACCTACGATGAGTTCAAATAGAATCAGTTTAGATTGCTTGTCATAATTCATAATTTAAGTGAAACTAAAACAGAATGTCACAAACTACTTTAAAGAAGTTTAAAAAAGGCGATCTTATTTTTCGCGCTCACGATGAAGGTGATTGCGCCTATATCATTGACTCTGGTCGTGTCCAAATTTTTACCGAAAGTTTTGGCGTAGAAGTTGCTGTTTCTAGTTTAGGACCTGGAGAAATTTTTGGCGAAATGGCTATCCTGGATCATTCCACTCGGTCTGCATCGGCCAGAGCTCTTGAAGATTTACAAGTCTCAATCGTATCTCGCACTCAATTTCAACAACGAATGGACATTGCTGATCCTATCGTTCGACTCTTAGTCTCTATTCTCCTCAAACGCATGCGTGGTAATCTGGGCGTATCTGAAACTCCACAGCTTTCTGAAAAACACCGACTTGACGCTCAAGAATCTCACAATAAAGTTATTGATAAAATTAAATTTGAAGCGGAACTTTTTGAAGCTCTCATGGATCAGTCTTTTCTTTTATACTTTCAACCAATTGTTAAATCAGCTGATTTCAAGGCAGTGGGTTTTGAAGCTCTCATTCGTTGGCAAAGCGAATCAAGGGGAATGGTTCGACCAGATCTCTTTATGGGGGTCGCGGAAGAAACATCGTTGATTGTTCCCATCGGAAAATGGGTTTTTGAAAAAGCATGCGAAAGCCTCAGAAACTTTCAAACATTCTTAAGTTCAAAAATAGGTCATGAAAAAAGTAATATTTTTCTTGCAGTAAATATATCTGGTAAGCAGTTTTCTGATATTAATTTTTTTCAAATGTTAGAAACGATTCCCAAAAAATATGGCGTTAAAGAAAACGATATCAAATTAGAAATCACTGAGAAGATTTTACTTGAAGGGAATATCTTTTTTTATTGGATCGAGAAGTGTCGCAGTATGGGGTTCCCTGTCTCTCTTGATGACTTTGGTACTGGCTACTCAATGCTAAGTTATCTCAGTGATTTCAATGTTGACACGATCAAAATTGATCAATCTTTCGTGAGAAAATTAGAACAAGAACCCAAAACAAGAATTATAGTTCAAGCCATAATTAGTATCGCAAAAGGCCTTCGTGTTGAAGTTGTCGCTGAAGGCGTTGAAACAGAAAAACAAGCCATCATTCTCCGAGAATTGGGCTGCGAATATCTGCAAGGTTATTTCTTTGGTAAGCCCATCTCTTATCAAGAAACTTTAAACTATCTAGAAAAGAATCTTTAAACGCAAGTTCGACGATAAATTTTGATTTTCACTTTTGCATCGGCCGAACTAAAGTATTCATAATAAGACTCGACTTCTCATTTTTAGTGCCTCGCATATAATACTATTCAAACCAAAACTTTCTTTTCAATAAACTTCTAAAACCAATTATTTCATAACTTGTCACGAATTATGTATACGATCTTCATAGGCTGCAAGCGCTGCTTTGGCCCCTTCTCCAATTGCAATAACAATTTGTTTATAGGGCGTTGTCGTGACATCTCCTGCAGCATACACACCTGACTGTGACGTACGACCTTTATTATCTACAATAATTTCTCCAAAGGGTGACATTTCAAGATATCCTTTTACAAATGAACTATTTGGTAGCAATCCAATTTGAACAAAGACTCCGTCTAAAGCCAGTATAAACTTTTCATTTGTTTGACGGTTAATATAATGAAGTGCCTTCACTTTTTGACCATCACCTTCAATAAATTCTGTTTTTGCCGAAGTCATTATTGTGACGTTAGGAATTGATTTCAGTTTATCAATCAAAACTTGATCCGCTTTTAAATGTTCTTGAAATTCAAATAAAGTAACTTTATTTACAATTCCTGACAGATCAATAGCTGCTTCAACTCCTGAATTACCTCCCCCCACCACAGCTACATCTTTACCCTTGTAATAGGGCCCGTCACAATGAGGGCAAAAAGCAACACCCCGTCCGATGTATTCTTTTTCGCCAGGAATACCAAGTTCTTTCCACTTTGCACCCGTAGTAATTATAATTGTTTGAGCTGTTAGTGACTCTCCACCTTCTAAAACAATTTCTTTAGGTTTAGTTTTTGATAAGCTCGCCACTCGACGATGTTCTAAGATTTTGATCGGATAAGCTTCCAAATGCTTTTGCATTTGATGAACCAACTGTGGCCCTTCTGTATAAACAACAGAAATTAAGTTTTCAATACCTTTGGTATCTTGTACCTGTCCACCGAGCCTTTCAGCAACAATGATTGTTTTCAATCCCTTCCTAACACTATAAATCGCCGCCGAGATTCCAGCTGGTCCTCCGCCTAAGATCGCTACATCAAAATGACCGTGATTTGGAATCACCACTTCAGATTCTGCATTAGAATCAGATGGATAAATTTCTTCTAATTTGGTCAACAAATCCAAAAATTGAATTCGGCCAGAGTGGATCAATTGATTGTTAGCAATCACACTTGGCACCCCTTGTATTCCAAGAGATTTGATGTCTTCAGGTGCATACCCACCATCAATCATTTCATGAGTAAAATTACCATGTATCACTGCCATTTGATTAAGAGCTTGTACAACGTCAGGACAATTCTCACAGGTTAGTGAAATATAGGTTTTTAATGAAATCGGTCCTTTGAGACGCTTTACTCTTTCTATCATTTGTTTATCTGGAAACTTACCCTTTTCATCGCTATGAAGAATGGACAAAATTAAAGACGAAAACTCATGCCCTCCTGGTATCCCACGAAATCGAATTCCATTTGGACGGCCATTTTTTTCGATATAAAACCCAGGACTTGCTTCTTTCATTCCAGAACTTCGAATAGAGATTTTTGAATTAATTGAGCTCACTTCATTGAGCATTTCAAAAAGTTCTTGTTGATCAGGATGATCACTCTCATTGTAAACTAAAGTTATCAATGACTCTAATGGCGCAAATAAGGTTTTTAGCTGCTCTTTGATTTCATTATCTAACATAAATAGGTCCTTCCCAAGGATAAAATCATTCAATACAAAAATGAGACTTTATCATAACTCAAAGTAAACTAATATTATTTATATTCTTTATCAAAAAAAGAACCTATAACTAGAATTTTAATAAAAGTCACAGGTTCTAATTTAAATTAAGTCTTCAATATCTTGTAATTTTAATACTTCCAATTATTAAAAAACTAAATAATCAAAGAGATAATTATATTTCTGTGATCCATTCCTAATTAGATTTTCCCAACTAAATTTAGACCTGGTTTTAGAGTTTTTTCGCCTGGATGCCATTTTGCAGGACAAACTTCTGCTGGGTTTTTAGCAATAAATTGCGCAGCCTGAACCTTCCTTAAAAGCTCATCAGCATTTCGTCCAATACCATTATCATTAACTTCTGCTAATTTAATTCGTCCTTCGGGATCAATTAAAAATGTACCACGATAAGCGAGCCCAGCATCTTCAATATGAACTCCAAAACTGCGAGTTAATGAACCCGTTGGATCAGCTAACATTGGATATTTAATTTTTTTAATTGTCTCTGAGGCATCATGCCAAGCTTTATGAGTATAATGTGTATCTGTACTGACTGAATAAACTTCGACTCCCATTTTCTGAAACTCAGAGTATTTATCTGCCATATCACCCAGTTCTGTTGGACAAACAAAAGTAAAATCTGCTGGATAGAAAAACAAAATAGACCATTTGCCTACAAGGTCGTTTTGAGTCACAGTTTTGAAAGCATCATTATGATATGCTTGCACCTTAAACTCTGGAAGTTTTGTGTTAATTAATGTATTCATCTTACACTCCTTTTATTAGCCTACTTGCTAATAGATATAGCGTTGCCTACTTTGACAGCACTGTTGTTGAACCTCAGAAATAAGCTTAGGACACTATTTCTATTAAGTAAAATCGATTTTATTATTGTTTTGATAGATTTTATCTATTAAATTTTTTGCTGAAATGTTATTGCTATGTGACGAAAAACCAGAGTAATTTCAACTCTAAAATAGTACTTAATCATCTATTTTTATGGAGTTTTCATGACATCAAATGTGAATTTTTCTTTAACTCAGCTTGAATACGTACTCGCGGTTCATCGCTTTGGCCACTTTGCGAAAGCTGCCGAATCGTGTCATGTAACTCAACCCACTCTTAGTATGCAAATCCAAAAACTTGAAGATGAACTAGGAATTGTAATTTTTGATCGAACTAAAAAACCAATATTTTTAAGTGAAATGGGAAAACAAGTCATTGAGCAAATGCAAACCATCCTTTTTGAAGCCAAAAAAATTGATAGTATCATTAAATCAAACCGCACTGGTGCTGTTGAAGGAGAACTGTCTGTAGGAATTATACCAACCGTCGCTCCCTATTTACTCCCATTACTATTGCCCACCATGGAAAAAAAATTCCCCGCACTCTCACTCAAACTGTATGAATTGCAAACTCATCGGATCATAGATTCACTTCAAAACGATGAAATCGATGTCGGGATCTTAGCTATACCAATTAAAACTCCTAAGATATTTGAACGATCTTTATATTTTGAGCCTTACTCGGTGCTTTGTAAAAAGCATCACGAGCTTTCTGAATATAAAAAAGTAAAATATACCCACTTAAAATATCCTGATCTCTGGCTTCTAGAAGAGGGTCATTGTCTACGAAATCAAGTCATCGATATTTGTTCTCTTAAACAAGGCAAAAATAATAAACGAAAATTTCAATTCGAAAGTGGAAGCCTTGAAACACTGAAAAACATTGTGGATCGCTATGGCGGCTATACTCTTCTCCCCCATCTTGCTACTGAAAACTTTGGTTCTAAATCTCAATTAATACCTTTTGAACGACCAATCCCAGCAAGAGAAATTGGTCTTATTTTTCAACGCGAACATTATAAAAGCAACTTCATTGATTCCCTGGGAAACGCCATATTAGAAGCCATTCCTGATGACTTGAGAAAACTGAAACAAAAAGATTTAGATGTTTTAGATATTTAATTTTCGAAATATTCTGTTCCCTACAGAAAATCAGATTCCTTTAAACCCTTTAATTTCAATGGTTTCGAGATTCACTTTAGGTTTGCATAAGTTTTTCTTATATGAATAATTAAAACAATATTGTAGTATTTCTATGGTTTTTATCCTACAAGGCCCAAAATGGTCACTGTGATCTAAGACACCGATCAAAGACACTTTGACCTAAATAATTTCTTAGGGGTTAAGAAATTAAAATGGAGAGCGGTAAAGTTCAGATTGAATCGTAATTGTAACTGAGGAGGGAATGATGAATCTATTTGAAACCAAGGCAGCAACTAAAATTGGCCTTACATTCGTTTGTGGTATTTTTTTATTATTGGTAGCATGCGCTCCAGCGGATAACGATACAAACACAGTTAATACAAGTGTACTCGATCTTACTAAAGATACTCCTTTTTATATAATTAATGGCCAGGAAATAAAACAATCTGCGGATGGTTTTTCTTATTCGATAGTAGCTTTATTTAACATTGAAGATAGTTCGCTCTGTACCGGATCAATTATTGACCCTAACTACATTATTACCGCAGCTCATTGCTTAGCTAGAGACCCACGTAATATGGTCGTTTTATTTGGCGTTGATTTCGAAGCCGCTGCAAAATCAAAGAATTTCATTCCAGTTGCAGATGGAATTGCCAACCCACTTTATAATCATAAAATGGATTTAGCTCGTCAGAAAAAAGCGATACCAGAAAAAAATTGGGGTGATATTGCTCTCATAAAAATTGGTAAAAGACTACCACCTAACTATAGACCAATTCCTGTCGTCAATCTAACAGATACAACGGCTCAACAAGAAACCTTACTCGCCGGATACGGAATGTATAATGGAGTTAAAGGAACGGGGTCAGGCTTATTAAGAAAAACTATAGTTAAAATTGATAACCCTTCCTATAGTCAAACAGAAGCAAGTCTGGACCAAACTCATGGTACTGGTGCATGTCATGGTGACTCAGGTGGCCCTTCTTATATCAAAGCTAATACGGGTGGCTACGCTCTTTGGGGAGTTACTAGTCGGGGCCTCAATGACCCTAAAAACGATTGTTCACAGTTCTCTGTATACACAAAAATTACTCCTTTTAGGAATTGGATTATTCAAGCTCAAAAGCTCCTTGCAACAAGAGTACTTCCTCCTCACATTCCACTTCCTCCAAAAACTTTACAAGGTGGAAATCGTTTAGCAGTTATTCCAAAATAACTGACCAGATTAAAAAATTATATCATACTTAGTTATTTTTTTCCTGTTAGTTTGGGGTGATTTTCAATCACCCCGTATTATGAAAAAATTCCCCTTTGATCAGTATTTTCATAATATATACCTAAAATAATATATTAGTTTAATTCAGTACCGTTTCTTAAAATGTGAGTTTAATAAAACGTACATTTTTTATTTTCAACTAGAACACTTCTCACTTTAATTGTGTACCAAAACTAGACTTTATTAACTGATAATTAAAATAATATCATTGAATGATGAAAAAAATATTTTTATCATTCTTTTATTTGCACATTATTCTGCATTGTCAGATATCCCATCTAATTTAAGCATAGAAAATCCATGCTTTCTATTAACCGCTGAGGGGAAACTAATAAAGTTGATGTTTTAAATTCAAATTTTGATCAAAACAAAAATCAGATCCTTGAATTAGTTAATCAAATTGAAGCTAGATGCCTTAAATATTTTGATAATTCTGAGCTACAAGAACTTAAAAAGAGAACAGACGAGTATATCAAATAAGATCCTACCTATTGAACTACTGTGAATCTATAGTTGTCCAACCCAATTTGCCTATCGGCATTTATATTTAAATTGTGAGGAATACTGAAATTGTGATCAAATTGTTCTAGAATCATTTTTTGCAAAATTGACAGCCAATGGATGGACCGTCCTAATGAGGGAACTAAAACAAACTTCAGTCCACCATTATCTAAAAAATACTCTCTTAACTCAACCCCAATATCATTAATAGTTTCAATTTCACTATACACAATTGAAGGACACTGAACAATCATTGTCGTAACCCCCTGCTCAAGCAAATGATCTGTCACCGCCTTCAATGAGGGGTTTAAGTTTTTATTAAATCGCGCCTGAGCCTGAGTCGGATAAAAAGCAACGTCCCAATATAATAGCTCAGATTTTTCATTAATTTTTTTTGCTGAATCATAACATTGAAAGCGATAACAATACCCTTTTGTAATAAGATCAGGCCGGCATTCACTATCTGAAGTTAAACATTTGCGGCAAACTTGTAATGAATTTATAGAAGTTGTTTTAATGATCTCATTGCGAAATGCACTAATAATCGATACTGATTCATCAATGTGTTTTGGAAGTGATTTCATTAACAATTCACTTTGAGCTGAAATCACATCACTATTTTCATAAAATGGTGGCAAAATAGTTGATTTCTTAAGCCAGCTTTCTGTAAATAAATTTTTTAGTTTAAGTTCGAGGATCCCCCTAGATGCTTCTGACCATTGAGGAAATAGTGGTATTATTAATAATTCCTGTACCCCAGAAGTCTTCATTCTTAATAAGACAGAATCAATCGGTTTATCTCCATAAAGACTGGCTATCTCAACAATCCATTGGTTCTTTGGAGCAGACTGGCTTAATAATCTTTGCAATATATCAATGCTTTGATTCATTTCAAAACGGCCAATAAAACCTTTCGAAGACCAAAACCTACGATATTTTGTAAACCAATAATTTAAATTCCAAGGAATAATTAAATAATTGATGATAAATTTTTGCAACCAACGTGGACCTGAAGTATAGAAATTATCTTTAAGATTAGCTTGATAATATTGTATTAATGATTCTCGATTTAAATCCTCAGGAACACCACGATCAATGAGAAGTATTCCTTTAATTGAATTTCCCACAGTAAACCTCCTCGTGTTTCTTCCCTTCTGACTTAGATATGTAATTATTACAGAGATAAAGAAGATTAGCTTAATTTTTAACAATATTTGTTTAATTGAAAATAGGCATATCCGTCAAAGAAAAGCCGTGCTGATGAAAATCATTCCATGTGAGTATATAAATAATTCTTAAATGATTTATTATTTTTTTTAAAAAAATAAGATTAATATAAAACATTTAGAATGTGTGTATACTTTAAATTGTTATTATTAAAATGAACAACTTTCGTAGAAGCTGCCATCAAGCTTAGGATCATGGGATGATAGTGAAATCCCAAGCGTTTCAGCTAATTGACAGAGTGGGGAGCTTAAAGACTTATACTCAGTTACGAAAGTAGGTTTATTATTATCTGTAAATGCTTTGTAACTTTCGCACTCATTGTAAGAAAAACATTCTTCTACATAAGCAAAATCATATGAATTTACAAGCGTAGGCACGATTTCTGCTGCATTATGAAATCCAGCAAAAAGTCGCCGATCATGCGCAGCATAAGCAAGAATTGAATTATATTCAATTTGCAGTTGAGGAGTAATTGGAAATCCTGTCTTATTTCCATATCCATCCATATTATCCATATCAACTCCCAAACAACCTTTAGCCCGAGCAAGATCTAATCGTTTCAACATTATTAGACGAACTTGTGTGTTTCTAATATCAATATATTTTTCCGATGAGCTATTAATAGGATTACCAATACTTTCTGAAGGAAATTCAGAATAATCAGCGTTCCATGTTTCTACAGTACCCGCTGAAAAATTACAGACAACACTTATGTTTTTACTTTTAAGAAAGGCTATTGTTTCTATTGACGTTTCAAAAAGGTCTACGATATATACCTTTGCACCTGTATTAAAATTTAAAGTTCCAGTTAATTGGGTATAAAACGGTGTTAGTAATGGAATTTGAAGTGGACCCAATTCTTTTTGATAAGTGACTCCATTAAAATTTATATTATTTGAAGCAGCCAACGTATTAACTTTAAAATTATCATTACTAATTAGCTCAGGCTGGATATCTTTACAGTGATTTCGAACCAAAAAAGCCTTATCATTATTTAATAATATTCTTGAACTGATTATTGTACCATCTGAGCATTGTTCATCACTATTATAAAATGGTTTACCATCATATGGCTGCCCTCCACTATTATCAAAATTTAATGGAGTACCATTTTCTACTGATTTATTTTGAATTGGAGAATTTTGAGTGGAGCTATATCTACAATTTTCAAAAGTAGTTAAAAGTAGAACTAAAATTAAATAAACGAAAAGAATTTGGATCTTCATACTTTGCAACCTCGAATATTTAATAAACAAACCCTCAAAACAGCCCCATATGATTCAAATATCTGTCTTATTTGACATATATTTAAGATTATCACTTTTTAGATAAAAATGTAATAATACTTAAACCAATATCATTGCAATTGAATCATGTAAAAACATCTTCTCAGAATTAGCTGGTAAAACGCAGTTATATTTTTGGTGCAATTAAGAATAGTCATTTTACAGCTTTACTACTGTATCAACTTGAGCAGATAGCAAATTAAACACTTTATATTTATTGATCGACTCAACATTATGTATGTAAAAAATGAAAATTAGAATCAAAATGAGTCAAGTTAAGCAATTGAATGAATAAAAATACACTATGTTAGTCATATTGCTCTTAAGGTCAAATAGAGATAAACCGAAAAAGTATCATGAAAATCAACTTGAGCTTAACTAATGATAAGGATTATCTAAATTTTTGCGAACAATGTGAGTTTTTTATACGTGAAGGAAAATTGCTTTCTACTCGACATTTAATTAAACAGATTAATCAAAATCAAATTCCAAGACAGTTCAGATTCAAACTAGCACGAATTTGCCGTCGAGTTGGAGCTATATCAGAAGGACTTAGAATTCTTAAAAAAATTATTTTTAATCAAATTCCAGGAGAATCAACTGCTACACCTTATGAAGAATGTGAATATGCTGTTTTACTATCAAGAAATGGATCTGTTGATGAAGCAATATTTATTCTAAGAAAACTAGTTGATCAAAAAATACCTGATGTTCATCTCTACTTAGGTTTTTGTTTAATCTCTAAATGGAATTACAGTGATGCGGCAACTGAATTAAGAAAGTATCTCGAACAATCACAGGATCCATATTTAAAAGTTGTTGCTCACGTCAACTTAGCATCTTCCTTAGTGTCATCAAGACAGTACTATGAAGCACTTGATCTTCTTAATTTTTTAATTAAAACAGAAGAACAAGGTGGCAATAAAAGGTTACTTGGCAATTGTTATGAATTAAGAGCTCAAACTTATTTTCATGTAAACTCAATTCAAAATGCCGAAAATGATCTCGCAGAAGCTCTGTCAATTTTTAAATCTTCCAATTCTTATGATGAATTATTAGTTCAAAAATGGTACGCTATAATTAAATCCCATAAAGAAAAAAGTGTTGACTCTCTATTGAATTTTAAAGAAACAGCATTTTTAAAATCTCATTGGGAAACAGTTAGAGAAATGGATCTTTACATTTTAAAACATCAATTTAATCAAATCAAATTTGATTATCTCTATTATGGAACACCTTATGAAAGTTTTCGAAATAGGATGAAAGAGGAGATTCAGCAGACTCAAAGTGAAAGTTATTATTTTGGGGATCACAATGGTATAGTGTTATCTCTTTCAACTGGTGAATATAAAATCAATTCTAAAATAAATCAAGTAACACCAAAAATTCAAAGCCTTATCAATGCACTAATTGAAGATTTTTATGCTCCTATCACTTTGGGAAGTTTATTTTCTAAAATTTATAATGGAGAACATTTTGATATTGAATCTTCGCCATTAAAAATCAGACAAATTATGTCGCGATTAAGAAAATGGTTTCATAAAAATAAAATTGATGCCTCAATACAACAGAAAAAAATGCTCTATAAAATTCATATTAATAGTGGAATAGGATTCAATATCATACAATCTAAGTCAAAGACTGATGACTTTAATCGAAGCTTTGAACGAATTAAAAACTATTATATTAACAAAAATGAATTTACAATTGGAGATGTAGTTTCAGATCTCGGAATTTCTCGCTCTGATTTTCACCGCATTATGAAGTGGGCGACACAAAGAAACTTACTTATTAGAATTGGAGTCGGAAAGCAAACACGTTATCGCATAGCTAATTCTGTTTCAATACCCTCAGCCGCTTAATCTCATTATATTTTTAATTAAATTTAATTTAGTTAATTTATTAGTGCTTAATAGATAATACCATATATCTCTCTACGTAAACTTCTTATTCACTTTTAGTAATACCGCTATAGATTCAATAACTTCATCATCTCGATCTGAAACGTCTGTCAAATTTGAAAACTACAAATGTAAAAATTAATGACAGCACATTGAGCTAATTTCTTTCTAAAATCGTTCATAATGATTCCTATTGCAATTTATTACTCGGCATCATTTTTGTATACTATAAAAAGTATTAGAAACAATTCAAATTTTAAATAAGGGGTTTTATATGTTAAGCAAAATAAGTTCTACACTTTTTTTAATTTTATCAATCTCTATCTCAAGCAATGCTTCTGAATTAAATGAAAGCTTTCAAAAACAGTTACTTTCCATTAAGTCGATGTCAAGCACTTTAGAACTAGCTGTAACTTGCCAAAAATTAAATGAAATTTCAAATAAAGTAGAAAAGGAAATCTTTGAAAAAAGCTGTCCAACATCATCAGATATGGATTTTAATCTTTGCCAACAATCCTCTGATACTCTTAGTTTAAACGAAACTAAAAAACTTCAAATTATACTTTCTGAAGTTAAAACAATGAATTCTGAAAATTGCATGAGTGCATCAAGTTCAGTGAAAATTATTACAGCATCAAATTAATATTTATACACACTTACACTTTTCAAATTCGGACTGTTCTGTGACTCATGTATTCACTCAAAATATTCGTTAAATTCACTAAGTTCTAGATTAATGACATTACGTAAGAGGGAATTGCCTCGCCATGTATTTAGAAAAAACTCTTCTTCTTTTATTTTATGAGTCATTAATTCATGAACTAAATCATAGCAGTAATTATTGTCTCTAATTCCATCGTATTCAATACATTTTGTCATAGCATTACCAAAAATGTAATCCAGTTCATTGATCGCAGAAAGCAATCCTAAATCACCAACAGGAAAGGTATTATATTTAAAACCATTCATATTAAGCAGCGTGCGGCCAACAAAGGAATTTTGATCGCGCATTTTATCAATAGTTAGTTCTGTCATTTTTCGCATGAAACTCTTATT
>Ga0154020_10000458_pt1 | contig 49321 bp, 41 predicted proteins | sample Klosneuvirus_201_FD_109709 | JGI IMG/M metagenome (GOLD analysis project Ga0154020, IMG submission 109709) | Active sludge microbial communities from wastewater, Klosterneuburg, Austria - Klosneuvirus_20160825_MG | ecosystem: Engineered > WWTP > Aerobic digester > Activated sludge | place... | reverse complement strand
GTGCTTACCTTCATTACTAATTAATTGATTTTTTTTCTTGACTTCAATATAATTCCAGCCCATGTGCGGAATTTTAAGTGCTTTGTCTGAAAAATTAAATTTTATTGTTTCTGCATCAATCCAGCCCAAACCTTTTTCTTTACCCTCTTCACTATTTTTGGTTAAGAGCTGCATGCCTAAGCATATTCCCAGGATAGGTGTTTTGTCTATTAAAGCTTTTTTATCAATCACCTCACGCAATCCTTTTTGCGCTATTAAATTCATGCCATTATCAAAAGCTCCTACTCCCGGCAAAATCAACTTCTCAGCATTTGAAATAGTTTCAATGTTGTCGCTTATCTCGGAAGATATCCCAAGCTTCTTAAACATGTTTTTTACAGAAACCAGATTACCTAAACCGTAATCAATAATGGTTATCATAAGAATTAATTTTTAGTATAGCCACCCTTACCATAGCCAGATTTACCGTAGCCGTAACCATAGCCATATCCATAACCGTATGTGTAACCGTAACCTTTATAATAATATTTTCCGGATAAGCTTCTCACACCATTTAATATCAGGAACATGTTTTTGATATTATTACTCTCCACTAATTGTTGTACGAAAGTCACCACCTTTTTGGTAGCATGTTTGGTGTTTAATACAAATAAGGAAGCATCCACAAATTGCATCAGGTAAATTGAATCGGACAATAATCCTGCAGGAGGTGTATCAATAATGACGTAATCGTAATTTTCCTTACAATGAAAAATCAGTTCTTTCAATTTTTCAGAAAGCACTAATTCTGATGGGTTAGGCGGAATTGGTCCTGCAAAAATGCAAGACAGATTTTCTATATTTGAATCAGCAGTAATATCCTCTAGCGTATTTAGTCCCGCCAAATAGGTACTAATACCTATTGTAGGTTGGGCGCCTAAAACTTTATAAACCCTTGGTTTGTGCAAGTCAAGCTCCAGTATCACTACTTTTTTTCCGGTTTTGGCCAAAATTGTTGCAAGATTTATTGAGGTGAAAGTTTTTCCTTCACCGGGAGAATGGGACGTTACCAAAAACGACCTGGCTTGTGCATCAATATTGGCATATTGCAAATTGGTTCGCAAATTCCGGAAAGCCTCACTGATTTTAGAATTAGGTTGTTCGTCCACCGCAATTCCTTTATCAGCATACATTTTAATTAAAGGAAGCACCCCAATAATTGGTAATTCGGTTAGTTCTTTTAAATGGTTAACCGATTTAATTTTAGAGAAGAAGAAGGCTCTCATTAAAATGATGAATGCAGCTATTCCTAAACCAAAAGTGATGAAAGAATTAATAATCTTAGCTTTATCAGGTTCAACCACACCCATGTTTCTAGGTTGCTCAATTATTTTCACATTGGGCACGATGCTGGCACGGGCAATACGCGTATTGGCCCTTTTTTCTAAAAGGAAATTATATAATTGTTCGCTCACATTCACTTTTCTTTGAATATTAAGAATGTCTCTTTGCTTTGCAGGAATAGATTTGGCATCTCCAATATAGGTGACAATTTGTGAATTCACATTCTCAACCATTTTTAATGTTGCCTTTCGTGCATTATTAATATAAACTAATAAATCCTGCTTGAGTTTATTAATAACTTGCTTTAAATCATTCACCATTGGGTAACTTTCCTTAGCGATGTTGTAAATTCTATTCAATTCAATTTGCTTAGTATAAAGTTCATTCACTGCCGTTTTCATGAAACCTTCTTTTTCAATCACGAAAATATTGGGTGGTAGAAACTGTGGGTCTTTGTCCTCAATAATATATTTTTCAAGATCATTTAAGGCATCTATTTCAAAACTATAGCCGCTTCTTTGTTTATCCAGGTTCGATAATTTCGTAAAATAGTCATCCTTCTCCCATTCCAAATCAAGAATATTTTTTCTTGTTTTGTAATTTTCCATCGTGTCTTCAATGTTTTTAAGATTGAAGCTGATCTCGTCCAACTGTTTATCAATATAAACAATCGTCTTTTCGTTTAATTCTATTTTCGACTTTAAAGTATTCTCCGTATAAACCTGATTTAATGTATCTAATACAAGTATCGCGCGCTCAGGAATGATATCTTTAATTTGAATTTCCAGAATGTTAGTGTAATCAGGATTCACAACTGCCATGCCTCCTTGAAATGTACCTATTAACCAATCTACCGAGTGCATGACTACCTGATAATTCAACATTGAAATGCTATTAGTAAATTCCTTAGTAAAAATCGGCTCTCTGCTTACAAGGATATTAAAATCAACATTAATAAGTTCTTTATTAAATTCTCCTGTAATCTTTTTAGGCTGACCATTTTCGAAAATCGTTATTTCATAATGGTCGAAATCCAGAATTTTAAAATCTAGCGGAGTTTCATACCAAGCCGGATTAATATTATTGACTTTTATCTCAAAGGGTATTCCGCTGAACTGCTCTGTTACTCTTACCCTACCAACAATATAATATGAAACTTGTAATCTGTCTTTCAGTCTTCTTACGGTTTCTTTCATGATATCGTAAGAACTTACCACCTTCATTTCATTGGCATTATCAATATAATAGGCTCCCGCATCTGTGACTACATTTCCCTGATAATACTCATCGTTTTTATTTAAAAGCAATTGCGTTTGCCCCTGGTAAACATCAATTTGTTTATAAGCATAAAAATATCCTGCCAGATAAAATAGAGGGATAATGATAATTGGTATGTACCAGTTAGACTTGAGAATCCTGAACACCAAATTCAAGTCTTTCTCAGTAACTATGGATTGCTTTTTTACTTCCACAAGCGAGTTGAATGACAAAGATAGTTGATTTTAAAAGATAAAAACTTTTGCTTTTGCGTTATTTTATTGCTATCTTTATGCCCATTGCATTAGAAATGAAACGTTTAGCCTATATCTGCCTTTTCCTTTTTGTCGTAACTGGCAGTCAATCATTGTTTTCGGCGCCTCCACCGCCCCCTTCAACGAAGCCGCCATGTTGGCCGCCGCCGTGCGTTCCTATTGATGGTGGAATTAGTGCATTAATTGTTGCAGGTGCCGCTTACGGTGCTAAAAAGCTTTACGAAAAAAAGAAAAAAGGGTCTGAAGTAGCTTAATTAATAGGTCCCAGGCAATATTATACCAATTTATTATGCTTGTTGCCCTTAAACAAAATCGTTTTTTAAGATTCCTTTTCATTTCCGCATTTATCTATCTGCTTCTTTACTTCGTTTACGAATTCGTAATAAAAAAGTACACTTTTATTGACCAGGCTTTTATCAGGGTAATCATTAACTCAGCTAACATTTTACTTCAATCTTTAGGATACAGAACATTTACAGTTTTAGGCGATAACGAATTTCAAAGTATTGGAATCGACGGTTCAAACGGCGTATGGATTGGTGCTGCTTGCAATGCCTCTACTTTATTTTTCCTTTTCACTGTTTACGTTTTAGCATATCCCGGTCATCAAAAAAGTAAAATATGGTTCGTTCCGCTAGGTATTCTTTCTATTCATTTATTGAATATTTTACGGGTATGTGCTCTTGCAATAATAGCTTTTTATAAACCGGAGTACCTCGACTTCAACCATACATACACCTTCACCTTTTTGGTATATGGTTACATTTTCTTCTTATGGATGCTATGGTCAAATAAGTTTGCTATTAAAGGAGAAGATGCAGATAAAAGCCGTTAAATATTTGATCTTTCTTGTTTTTGGACTACTGTTTGGCAGCCTGGGTTTTTACCGCGAATACTTTTTTGCCAATATTAATAATGTCATGTATTTACAATACAATGGTGACACTACGGTCCCCGTCAACCCCTCTTTTCAGATGTTCCTTGAACTCCCTTATAAAACAGTATATTATCTAAAATACCTTTTTACCTTCGTTTTTGTCGGTATGTTTTTTCTTCTTTCATACTGGTGTATCAAATATTACACCAACGATAAAAAATTATTAAAATGGTTTACGTATTCTTATTTAGTATTGTTACTTTTAAGCTCGGTATTAATGTTATGGGCTTATTTCATAAAAGTAAAACTAGACACTGATGAATATTCTTTAAGTAGATGGCTAATGGGTATTGCCCAATCACCATTACCTGCTTTGTTTTTCATCGCAACAGCAAAATTGAATAAAAATTTAAATTAAATATTATGCAAAAAGATAATGTTATTTTTAAACTGATTAAAGAAGAACAAGACCGTCAAACCAGAGGGATTGAACTTATTGCCAGTGAAAATTATGTGAGTACCCAAGTGATGAAAGCCATGGGAAGCGTGCTCACTAACAAGTATGCCGAAGGATTACCTCATAAACGTTATTATGGCGGATGTGAAGTGGTTGACAAAATTGAAAACCTGGCAATTGAACGCGCGAAACAATTATTTGGCGCCGTATGGGCCAATGTTCAGCCACATTCAGGTGCCCAAGCCAACGCCGCTGTGATGCTTGCCTGTTTAAAGCCCGGTGATACAATTTTAGGTTTCGACCTATCTCACGGTGGGCACCTTACCCACGGTTCACCTGTTAACTTTTCAGGTAAATTATACAGAGCTACTTTTTACGGAGTTGATCAAAAAACAGGACGAATCGATTATAACGCTCTTGAAGCAACAGCACAAAAAGAAAAACCAAAATTAATTATTTGCGGCGCTTCAGCTTATTCACGCGACTGGGATTACGAAAGATTCAGGAAAATTGCGGACAGTGTTGGTGCACTTTTATTAGCCGATATTTCCCATCCATCCGGTTTAATAGCAAAAGGCATTCTAAATGATCCACTCCCACATTGTCATATTGTTACAACAACCACACACAAAACTCTTCGTGGCCCAAGAGGTGGTTTAATCATGATTGGGAAAGATTTCGAAAATCCATGGGGTGAGAAAACTTTGAAAGGTGAAATAAAAATGATGAGCGCAGTGCTTGATGCGGCTGTTTTCCCTGGAACACAAGGCGGACCACTTGAACATGTTATTGCTGCAAAAGCTATTGCTTTTGGCGAGGCTTTGTCCGACAGTTATATGCATTATTGTGTACAATTGATAAAAAACGCAAAAACAATTGCAGATGCTTTAATTGCCAAAGGTTACAAAATTATTTCGGACGGAACTGATAACCATTGTATGCTAATTGACTTAAGAAATAAAGGTATTACAGGTAAAGATGCGGAGAAAGCTTTGGGATTAGCTGATATTACTGTGAATAAAAACATGGTCCCATTCGATGACAAGTCTCCATTTGTTACGTCGGGTATACGGATAGGGGCTCCTGCTATCACTAGCCGTGGACTAAAAGAAAAAGATTGTCTTAAAATTGTTGAGTTACTTAATGCAGCCTTGATGAACAAAGACAATGAAAAAGAATTGGCAAAAATCAGGAAAAAAGTAAATACAATGATGGGGAAGTTCCCCTTATTTAAAGACTAAAAAATAAATTTATTAAAACGCTCCTTACCAGGGGCGTTTTAAGTTTATAAAGCTGAGATTAAAACTATACATATTCACAATCCTTTTAACTCCGTTAATTTCTTCGGCGCAATTCAAACAAGATACCAGCCGCAACGTTAACTATCTCGTAATTCCTATTTTGTTCCGTACACCTGAAACAGGCTGGGCTTACGGAGTATCGGGTTCAATTGCGTTTAAGACTACACATAAGAACGACAGTTTAACACGGACTTCAGTTATACAAGCAACAGGTATCTGGACAGAAAAAAAACAAAACTTACAAGGCCTCGATGCTACAATTTATTTTCCGAAAGAAAATTACATATTATATTTTCAATCTTCACACACTTACTTCCCTGAGAATTTTTGGGGGATAGGCACAAAAACAAAAGATGATTGGTCGGAACGGTATGCCTATGAACAATTCAGTATTTTTCCGCATTTTAAGAAAAAAATATTCAAACGCTTCTTCGCAGGCATTATGTACGACTATCAAAATGTTTTTAAAATTAACTACAATGCAGGAGGGGTCTTTGACACTACATTTTTTAATGGAAAAACCCCTTATCAAATTTCCGGTGCCGGTGTAAGCATTAGCTACGACACACGTAACAAAGCATTCTGGCCTACGAAAGGAATTTTCATTCAAAGCTACTTGAACTCCTATAATAAAATTATCGGTTCTAATTATGATTTTACAAAGTGGATAACTGATATCCGTTTTTTTCAAAAGCTTTTTAATAAACATGTGCTTGCTCTTCAGTTCTATAATTACTCCACTTTCGGCAATACTCCAATGAGAAATTTAGCAGTGATTGGCGGACAAGATAATTTACGCGGGTTCTACAGAGGGCGATTCAGGGATGATAATGCCGCCACATTTATTGCCGAATACAGAGCACCAATCATATGGAAACTCGGCTTATGTGCATTCGGCGGAATAGGTAACGTTTATAGTACTAAATACCCAATGGCAAAAAACGATTTGTTATATAGCTTCGGCGGAGGCATCCGCTTAACTATATTAGAACGCGATAAGCTCAACTTACGGGTTGATTATGGATATTACAGCAAATATAATAGTGGGCTCTATGTAACAATTGGCGAGAGTTTCTAAATTTTAACGATTCCAATTTCCATAACTGCCTTTATTTAGCTATCTTTAATTATTCATTGTTGCATTATTTGAAGTTAATCATTCATATTTTTTTAATTCTATTATCGTTGTCCGTAGCAGGTCAACCTACAATTCTTGATCCTTGTTTTACGAGCGGTACACCCGGAACTAGTTTTGCTTCTGTTACTAATTTAGCCGATGTAGGCAATAACGCAGATCTTTGTGTTTGGAACGGTACTGCCTGGACAGGAGGATGGCCCGGAGCCAACTTAACAAAAGTACCTCCTGTTAACAGTGCAGGTTGTCGTGCTATTTGGTGTGGTAGTGGTACTGCATGGACAACCGGCGGCGAAGGTTTTGGTGTTAAGCTAAGTGCACCACTTGTAACAGGCGTAGCTTATTCTTTTAGTGTAACCTATGTAAGTCATGGAACAGGAAGTACCGGTAGTTTTAATCCAAGAGTCTACACTAATACTACTGGAGCACTTGCCGGCGCATACTTAATAGGAAATATGCCTGCAGTTGGTACTAATTGGACTACGAATAATCTGAATTTTACTGCAACAGCTGCTCAAAACGGGCATGTGTGGTTAATATTCGGGACATGGACAAATTTTAGTTCAGGATTTATTAATTCATTCTGTTCAACATGTAACACCGTTGTTTTACCAATTGAACTTATAAGTTTTGAGGTTAGCCCGCTTGAAACTGGTGAGGTATTATGTGAGTGGATAACTGCTACAGAAAAAAATAATAAACAATTTATATTGCAACGTTCAAAAGATGCAATCGAATTTAAAGATGTTTCATCACATCTAGGCGCAGGCAATAGTCATTCTCAAATCCACTATTCACATGTAGATAAAACACCGGCGAAAGGTGTATCCTATTACAGATTGAAAATTGTTTCTGAAGAAAATGAAATCACCTACTCGGAAATTAAAAGTGCAAACTTCAATGGATATTCTCCGTTAATTTTATTCCCGAATCCGACCAATGGCATCCTGAATTTACCTCAACATCAAAATGAGGGGAATAACACACAAGCAAATTCAATAATCGAAATTCTTAATTATGCCGGTAATGTCGTAGACAGAATTCCATATTCAGAAACAATTGATGTTTCTTCGCTTCAATCGGGTTATTATACTTTAAAGATCAAGACTGAAGGTGAACAGATTTATAACTATAAATTTGTGCGGGAATAACAATTACCTGTTTCGGTAAACCATTTTCATCATTTTTTCATCTTGTTTGTAAATATCTATATACAAACTCAATCCGGTTGAATCATTCGCTAACGCAGTGTAGTATTTAGTATAAATTGCTACAGGCTTTTTTATGCGGATTTGCCTCTGAGTTGGCGTGAGAAAATATTCAATTAAAGTATCGAAAGGGATTTTTAATGAATCGTCTCTAATAAGGAATTTTGCAGTTTCAACGAACTTTTCAAGGCGGATACAACCATGACTCTGATACCTGTAAAACGTTTTAAAATATTTTTTACTATTAGTATCGTGCATGTAAATTCCGTATTTATTATGGAAATTAAATTTGCAGATGCCTAAACTATTATCGCCTCCAATTCTTTGTCGGAATTTAAACGGTAAATATTCCTTGTTGTACTTTTTCCATTTCATTTTAGAGATGTCCATTACACGCCCTTTGTAATCCACGCACTCAAATCCTTTCTTTCTTAAATAACTTGTATCCTTTTGTACCATAGGTAAAATTTCCTTCCAGGCTATACTGTACGGCACATTCCAATAAGGATAAATCAGCATATAGTTGATTTTACTCTTTACTGCATGAGGTGTCGGCGTGTCCGGTTTACCAACTACTACATTCGATTTTAAAACAAGAGTATCCCTTTTTTCCTTCTTGTCGTACTCCCAAATATGTAAATCCGCGCTAGGGATATTTACCCAGAAATATTTTTTACCAAATTCGCGTGGTTCCCACCTCCATCGCTCTAACGCCATTTCCATTTGCCGGATAATTTTTTCTTTATCGTATCCAAAGGCTTGTTTTGTATATTTCCCTAATTTCCCATCTGGCTCCAAATTAAATTTAGGTTGAAATTTTTTTATGGCCCTAGCTAATTTAACACTATCGCTTCCCTTGATGGTACTATCGTACTCGCCAGTTAATAATAACCTCCGCTTTAATTGCTGAAACAATAGAGCCGTGTCTTTAACATTGGCGAATGAGATAGAATCCCACACCAAATTATCATTCTCCAAAATGTATTTTTTTAATTCTTTCTTTAAAAATTTATATCCTTCGTGTTGAGGCTCCAATGAATCAAATGCCGCGCGGATTCTTCCAGTAAGCAATCCTTCATTTAATATACTCACCCAATTACTATCCAATTTTTTTGGATTCCATTCTAATAACAAACTGTCAGGATAAAAACGGCCTTTATTTAAATGAGCTCCAAACTTAAAGTAAGCATCCAATAATAACACTTCGCTTCTTGCTATTGCAAAAACATCATACATGCTGTCTTTTACATTAAAATAATTTTGTTTTAGATTTTCGATAACCTGATAATGGTAATCGTCAGGAATTAAACCGTAATAACGGGCTTCTTTTAAAATCGTGATAAGTGTATCAGCTACCGGATTTAATTTTCCTTTATCGGTAAAATAGGGTGACCTACTCTCAAATAATGGTTTAATGTATTCAATAGTCTTTAGTGTGTCTTCTAATAATACAAGTGTGGTGTAACTATTCCGCTTTGCTAACAGAAGCGTTATCTCCTTCTTTACTGAAGCGTTAACATCTTGAACAATCTTAATCTTAACGGTTTTTTGCTCTACTTTCGCTTCTTCCTTGCAATAGGAAAAAAATAGCAAAAAGCTCATAAATATGAAAGTTTGATTAAGAAAACGCATGGGAAATTCTTAATCAAACTTACGAAATTTAAGCAGACGGACAGACTAATTCGTTGTTAAGAATTAATAGTCCAGATTGCCATAATCTAATTTTACCTTTTTTACCCGTAATATAATGCGGCAAATCAAGATGAAGAATGGAACATAGATCAATACAGTTGGCAATTCGAAGTGATTTAATATAATAGCTGCTTTGCGTTTTAAACGCTCGGCCATTAAATACATCGAAGGAACAACCAACAAAGTAATTACAGTAGCAAAGGCTAAACCAAAAATCATAGTCCATGATAAAGGTCCCCAGAAAGTCACATTATCACCACCAAAATAAATATTTGGAGAGAAGGAGGTGAAAAGCCCTTCAAAGTCAATATTTAATCCAACAGCTAATGGAATTAATCCTAAGATAGCAGCTGTAGCCGTTAAAATAACCGGTGTCATACGTGTTCTTCCTGCCTCTAATGTTGCTTCACCTAAACTCATACCTTGTCCGCGCGACATCTCGGCGAACTCAACCAGTAAGATACCATTCCTCACAGCAATACCGCCTAAGGCAATTACACCTACTCCCGTCATAATAATACTCATGTCCATTTTAAATATTGCCGTACCCAAAATTACACCTATGATACTAAAGAAAATTTCCGTCATGATGATGATAGGCTTTCCGAACGCGTTGAATTGCATTACTAAGATCAATAACATCAATCCAAATGAGATCCCTAATGCAGTTAATAAGAAAGAGCCTGTTTCTTTTTGTTCTTCCTGCTCTCCTGTAAAAGTAACTTTCACATCCCCAATAGGATTATACATAGCTGCTGCACGCTGAACTTTTGCTACAACTTCATTAGGGTTATATCCTTTTTTTACATCAGACCCCAAAGTGATAACGCGACTGAAATTTTTACGTTTAATACCACCATACGTTTGTGCGTAACGGATATCGCATACTGATGATAATGGGATAGAACGCAATATGCCACCCATATTCATATCTCTAAAAGTGATCTTCAAATTTTTTATTGTTTCGATATCAATCCGCTGATTATACTTATAACGCAATTGCACCGGATACTCATCATCTGTATCTCTGAATTTTGTTGCTTCTGCTCCAAATACTGCTCCGCGGATCTCCATTGCGATTTGCCCGGTCATTATGCCTTCCCTGTTTGCGCGCTCTCTATCAATATCAAACTCAATTTCGGGTTTATTATCTTCAATATCCTTTTTTAACTCGGCGACTCCCGGTATCTTTTGTTCATCAAGGAATCGCTTTAATTTATTGGCATTTTCAATTAATTCTCCTAAGTCATCACCTTTAATTTCAATGTTAATTGGTTTTGATGTTGGCGGGCCGGATGCTTCCTGATTGGCGCTTATGTCAGCTCCCGGAATATTCCACTTGAAATTCTGCATAGCCTCTAAATACTTTGAGGTAGACTCACCGTTTCGCAAACCAAAGCGGACAAAATTGATAGCAATTTTACCACGGTTAGGATATGCATTCTGGTCTTGGTCCTTTGGATCAGTTACACCAATCGTAACGTTAGTAATAATTGATTCCACTACAGGATTACCTTTTCCTAAAATTGAATCCACTTTTGCTTCTACCTTACGCATTATTGAATTAGTGTAAACCGGATCCGTACCAACAGGCAAAACAACATAAACAAATATGTTATTCGGGTCGCCTTGCGGAAAGAAGACAACCTTCGGCTGACGCACTGCAAATAATATTATTGCTAATATAAAAGTTCCGATTACTAAAAGTATCGAACGGTACGGTTTCGCCAAATTCCATTTCAATACTTTTACATATGAACGCTGAAAAGCCGGCCATATTCTGTTTTGCCAGGCATTAATTAATTTATAAAGGATTAATCGGTGTGTGATCATGAAAACACCTAAAAATATAACCACATTACCAATGGCAGGATGCCCATTCATGTGAGAAACAACGGCCACGATTGTATAAAGGATTAACAAGCGCCATCCTTTCTTACTGATCTTTCCAAATTCTTTTTCTTCCTCATGATGAGGTTTCATAAAGTCCACTGCGAACACCGGGTTAATAATATATGCCACGAATAATGATGCCAATAATGAAATTATTAATGTTATTGGCAAGAAGAACATGAACTTCCCTATGATGCCAGTCCAGAAAGCTAAAGGAATAAATGGCGCCAATGTGGTTAATGTACCAGATAATACCGGTAAGAAAACTTCACCAGCAGCCATTTTTGCAGCTGTTTTGATATTTCGCTTTCCGTTATCAAATAAGCGGTGTGTGTTTTCTATTACAACAATAGCATCGTCAACAACAATACCTAATGCCAGTAAGAAAGCAAATAGCACGATCATATTCATAGTAAAGCCAATGCCCGGCATAATCATAAAAGCAATGAACATTGACAGAGGTACCGAAAGCGCAACGAATAATGCGTTGGTTACACCCATAAAGAACATTAATATAAATGTTACTAAAATAAACCCAATAATAATGGTGTTTATTAAATCATGAAGCGTTACTTCTGTTTTATCTGATTGGTCTCCGGTGATATTGATCTCTAACCCCTGAGGAAAATCCTTTTCCTTCATTTCAGAAATGATTTCACGTATTTTTTCAGAAGCTTCAATTAAATTCTCGCCAGGACGTTTGATTACATTTAAGGTGATTACGTTCTTTCCTCTGCTATTAGAAAAACTTTCCTGTTCTTTAAACGAATCAACTACCTCAGCAAAATCTTTTAAATAAGCTTTTGAGCCGCTTTGTGAAACGATCACAATGTCTTTTAATTCTTCAACAGTTTTAAATTCATTCTTAATACTTAGTGTACGCTTCATTCCATCCATTGGCACACTTCCCAAAGTGATAGATAAATTTTCTGAACCTAATGCGCGTTGTATGTCACCTAGTGTTAACTGTGCCACTTGCATTTTATACATATCCAAGTTAACCTGGATCTCCCTCGAAAGGTCGCCAACCATTTTTGCTTCGTTGATTTCCCGTAAACCTTCAATCCTGTCTTGCAAATTTTCCGCGTAGTTTTTCAGCTTCTTTAATTCATATGCACCGGCAATATTAATATACATGATAGGAATCTCCGAAAACGCGATCTCTTTTATCATTGGTTCACGGGTTAATGTTGTTGGCAAGTCAGTACGTGCTTCATCCACCGCATCTTTTACTTTCATTTTTGCCTTATCGGCATTAACATCCGTGTTAAATTCAACCACAATTACTGAAACATCTTGCAAAGAGGTACTGGTCACCTTTTTTATCCCGGAAACTGATTTCAGTTTCTTCTCAATGGGTTTCGTTATGGTATTCTCGATATTAGTTGGTGAGTTACCTGCATTCACCGTACTGATAAAAATGGTTGGTACGGTAATGTCAGGGAAACTTTCTTTAGGCAAACCGATATATGACATCACGCCCACCAAAGAAATAATGATGGTTAAAATGTAAACCGTTACCTTATTATCTATAGCCCAGCTTGACGGCTTGAACTCTTTAAATTTTTCTTGTATCATAATTCGTTTTTATAAGAATATCAAAATCTTATTTATTGTAGGAAATTCCGTCGCCTTCATTTATGTTCTCAAAACCCTGAATCACCATTAAATCACCGGCTGTTAAACCTTGAAGCACTTCAACTCGTCCGTTATATTCGCGGCCGGTTTTAATGACCTTTTTTACAGCTTTAGTTCCGTCTGCAGCATAAACATACTTTTCACCTAAACCTGAACTCTGTATAACGCGCACGGGTATCACTATAACCGGAGCACTAGATGTATAGTCATTAATCTTTAAACGTGTTACCATGTTTGGATGAAATTCTTTCTTATTGTCTAATAATACTTCAGCGGTAAAAGTTCTCGACATAGGATTAATTGCACGCGAGGCATAATTCACTTTAGATTCGATCGAATCATTCATGTCAGGAAAATAAACTTTAACCGGATCATTCCTCTTTACGCGATTAGCGTATGATTCAGACAATTCAGCTTTCACTTTCAAATTCGAAAAATTGATCACCCTGATAGCAGGCATTCCAGGACCTACAGCGTTTCCAATTTTGATATCCACAGCATCAATCGTACCGTCAATTGGGGAAATTATTTTTGACATACGCAATTGTTCTTGCAACGTAGCCATTTTCTTTTCTAAACTTTCCTTGTTGGTTTTAGCTTGCAGATATTGTACTTCTGTTCCTATCTTTTGATCCCATAGGTTCTTTTGCTTTTCATATAGTTGATTAACCAAATCCATATTGATTTGGAGATCCGACAGACTTTGCTGAATGGCGCGGCTATCAGTTTCGGCTAAAACTTGTCCTTTCGATACTTCATCACCAGCCTTCACATTAATTTTAGTGATTGTACCAGGCATTTCGCTTGATAGGCCAACATTTTCGTCGGCATCCACACGGCCTTGCACATCAATAAAAGTCATAAATACCTCGGGATTAACCGCACGTACTTCAACTAAATTAGTTTTTACTTCACTTGAATCCTTACTCTCTTTCTTAATTTCAGCCTCTAGAGATTCAATCTGCTTCGTTATAGATTCGTGTTGCGATCTTAACTGTTCGAGTTGCGCTTTTTTATCCGGCTGCGAGCATGAAGCAATCATTGCGGTTAAAACGCTTAGGAAAATGAACTTTTTCATTTTAATTGTATTCATTCTGATTATATTTTTTTTCATAAGTATTAATTTACAACTTCACCATCATGAAGTTTGATTATTCTGTCTGTTCTGTTTGCTAAATTTAAGTCGTGTGTTACTATCAATATGGTTTGATTGTGTTTGTCTTTTAATTCTTTCAAAATCTCAAAAACTGTTTCAGCATTCTTTGAATCCAAATTACCTGTAGGTTCATCACCAAAAATAATTTTAGGTTCATTGATAAGTGCCCTCGCAATTGCCGCACGTTGTTGCTGACCACCCGATAATTTATTTGCCTTTTTAATTGCCTGATCTTCTAAACCCAACATCTTCAGCTTTTCCATTGCGTTCGATTCAATTTGTTTCTGTTCGAATTTAGCTAACTTAAGCGCAGGCAACATCACGTTTTCTAAAACAGTAAATTCTGGTAATAAATAATGAAACTGAAAAACAAATCCGATTTTTTCATTTCTGATTTCAGCTAATTCATTTTTCGACTTCAAACTCAGGTCTTCTCCCTGCAAAAATAAATTTCCCTCATATTGGGTATCCAAAGTACTTAACACATATAACAAAGTAGATTTTCCACTTCCCGATGAACCCATAATTGAAGCGAACTGTCCTTCGGGAACAACCAAATCAATGTTTTTTAAGGCCCGGAATTCAACTGGGTCGTAAAACGATTTTGACAGATTTTTAGTTTCTAATATTGCTCCCATTACTTACTTCTAATAATTTCTACAGGGTCTATTCTACTTGCTTTCCGGGCTGGCATATAGCCTGCTACTGCAGTAACAACCATTCCGAATACAAATGCAAAAGCGAAAAAATATGGCGACTGATTAAATTGCAAATGTTCCATCGCTACAAAACCTTTCATATTCATTCTAATACTCGCAACTAGTTCTTGCAAAGTAAAGCCCAAAAGTAAACCCAGAATACCACCAAAGAAACCAATTATTAATGACTCCGAAAGAAAAATTGTTTTGATATCACGGTCTTTATAGCCAATAGCTTTTAATATAGCTATGTCCTGCATTTTTTCGAAAATAATCATCATTAGGATATTGAAAATTCCAAATCCGGAAACAACAAGGATGGAAGAAATCACTAATCCTGTAATCATATTTTGAATTTTGAAAATTCCGAAAATATTAGCGTTGGCATCTTTCCAATTCTGAGCTGTGTATCCATATCGGCTTGTAAATTCTTTGGCCAGTACCTCAGCTTTATCTATATTCTTTAACTTGATATTAATATCTGTTATATACGAACCATCTACCTGCATCAATTGTTGAGCACTTCTAAGGTTTACAAAACCACGCGATTTATCAACATCAACAATTCCTGAACGGTGAATACCAACAACCTTCAATTGTATTTCTACACCTTTGGGAGAAACTACTGTGATATTATCACCCATTTTTGCGCCCAACAACTCTGCTAACCCAATACCAAGTATTAAACCGTTAGGTGTGTTTTCAAGACTTAAAATATCTCCTTCAACTGTATTATCAGATAATGAGAATAATGAATTCTCTTTTTCAATATCCACACCTGCGACACGACCAGCGGTTTGAGATATTCCCAATCGGAAAATTACCTGTGAGCCAAGAAAAGGAGAAATTCCTGCTATATCGGAATGTTTCTCTAACTGCCGCATAATCTGATAACCATTTTTAATTTTAGGCTGCTCTTCCTTCACTTTTTGATTTCTAACTACCACCCAATCCTTTTCGTTATTGCCTGTATTTTCGATGATGCTCTTACGGTTATTCTTAGGCTCATTATATATTCTGATATTTGCAGTTGTATTAATACTTTGCTCAATAAAAAATGTCTGAAATCCTGACATTAAACCAGCCTGAAAAATAAACATAGCAATACCAAAGGTCACGCCAAGCATAGCAACAATAGTCTGCCGCTTTTTCGACAACAAATGTATAAGTGCTATTTTTATATTTGGCGATTTCGATGCCATTTTACTTTGCCGGATTAATTAATTCATCTGTTTCAGACAATCCCTCAGTTATTTCAATAAACTCTAAATCTTCTATTCCCTTTTTAATAATTATGGGTTGGTCTTTGCCTTTTACTTTTACCTTATTGTAATCGAACAAATAATCGCGAGGAATAACTAAAACATTCTGACGTTTCTCAATAATAATATTGGCCTCTACCGACATACCTGCTAAAGCTGATTGCCCCTCAGCAAATTGAATAGATGAAATAACCTTAGCAGTTTTATTTACAGGATTAATGCTTAAATAATTAGTCACAACTTCACCTTCAAATTTTTCATTGTTTCTAAATGCGTCGGCTTCATAAATTATTTTCTGTCCGGGCTTAACTAATTCAACATCTGTTTCATCAATATTAAGTTCAACTTCAAAACCATTTATTTGTCCTACTTCCAATAGCATTTTCTGTGCATTCACCAATTCCCCTACCCTCACATCAACATTAAATATTTTACCATCCCGCTCTGCAATTATTACGAAATCACTTTTTGTGGCAATTTGTACTTCATAATTAATTCTTGCGTTTTCTGCTTCGGTTCCTGTTTTGTCTTTAACGTTATTTAATGCATCAACCGCTTTATAATAATTTGCCTTAGAGATTTCAAATTGAACCTTAGACTGATCGTATTGTATTTGGCTTGTGGCATTTTCTTTCAAAAGTTGAGAATAGCGCACAAAGTTAAGCGAATCCAATTTAAGCTTTGTTGCTACAGCATTTAAATCATTTTCATAAATACTTAAATAGTCTGACTTAGCACTAGCATTTTTCTGAGCAAAATTCAAAATATTTTTAGCAGTTTCTTCGGATAATTCTGCTTGGTCGTTTTTTACAACTATTAAAGTATCTCCTTTTTTAATATGGTCACCAGGCTTAACATAAATACGTTTTATATAACCGGGAAATTTTGCTAACAGTTTGTAATAACCTAATGGAAATACTTTACCCGACGCGTATACCGCCTGAATTAAGTCTTTCCTTATAGGTTTTACGGTTTCATTTTTTCCACCACAAGCCGTGAAAAGAATGAAGACTACAATTAAAACCAGGTTTGTTACTTTTTTCATTATTGCACTCGTTTAAATAACTATCAAGTACTACTTTATATTTCCTAATGCTTTATCTAAATCCGTTTTTGAAATTATCAATTCATAAACCGCATTTAAATAATTAGTCTCGGCCTCTTTAAGAGCTGTTTCTGAAGTAACAACCTCGAGATTTGATCCGACACCTGCTTCGTATTTCTTTTTACTTGTTTCATAAATATTTAATGCCAATTCCCTGTTTTTCTTTTGAGACAACATAGATACATAAGCATTTTTATAAGTAATTGATGCCACATTTGCCTCTAACTCAATAACCGATTTCAAATTTGTTATTGTGTTTTCGGTTTTTAATAAATTTATTTTTGCTTGCTTAATCCGGTAATATTTTTGTCCACCATTAAAAATCGGAACATTTAATGTTACACCGAATAAACCGATTGGGTACCAACTTTGACTACCATCTAAAAAGTCGAATTTGGTACGTTGTGCTTGCTTAATATAAGAAGCATAAGCTGCCAAGGTTGGTAAATATTGAAGTTTGTAACGCTTTAATTCTGTCTTATTTAGTTTTTCCTGCACTTGTAATAAACCGAATTCATGTCTTGCCTCATAATTCACTTTTTGTTCGGATAGCAGATCGATATCTGATAATTGATCAGCTTTTAATTCATCCGTTAAATTAATGGCTTGCTTTAAGTCGTAACCCATCTGGAATTTCAATAAAGTTTCAGTCACGCCTACCAAACGCTGTACTTTTTCTTTCTCTGTTGTTAGATTATTAAAAGCAAGTTCCAATCTATCAACATCAATTTTCTCTACAAATCCATTTTGATTCAAAGCCTTTGTGTCGTCGTACAACTTTTTCAGCCTTACTAAATTGGCATCCAATGTTTTTAATCGTTCTTTATTTATCAGTGCCGTATAATAAGCCTTGGTGATGGTAACGATAGTTTCGGTTCTTGTACGGGCTAAACTTCTCTCGGTAAGTTGTTTCAATTGTTTCGATGCCTGCAAGCCAACAAAATAATCACTGCTTAATATTAATTGTGATGCAGATATTCCGGCTTGTGCCTGAAATTGCGTACCAAACTTTACAGGAATAAATGTACCTGGAGGCGCTCCAAAGAACTGACCTGGCAATAATGAAGTCGGAATTTCAAAATAATCTTTAAAATCAACGTTTCCGCTAATTTGCGGAAAACCAATTGCTATAAATTCTTTGTTTTTATAGTCAGTTAATTTCACATCCAACTCAGCATTTAAATAAGTTGCATTGTGTTTTAGTGCGTAGTCTATCGCCGATTGTAATGAAAAATCAGCAGTTATCGGGCTTTGTGCATTCGCCATACATGGCAAAACCATCAACCAAATTCCAATTTTTATTTTATTAAGCATATTGTTCATGAATTTTATTCGTCTTCGTTTAATTCCTTGTGTTTGTTAATCAATTTATGTCCTTTAATTGTGCATATACCATATAAAAAATGTTCTGCCAAAGCCAACTGAACATCAACAATGCTAAACTTATCTAATGGAAAAACCATAGGGTTGAAAGCCATTTCAACTTCTTCCATCCTTAAACGTGCCATTATCTTAATATTTACATCAGGCCTCACAAATCCGTCTTTCTTACCTCTCTCCAAACTGGTTTCCACCATCTTTTGTACAAAATCCATTTTAAAATCCTTAAACAGTTTCCATGTTTCAGGATAATGTTTCTGTAATTCGTAAAACAAAAGTGGATTTACCTTACTGAAAATCTCCGCCATGAGTTTCATTATAAGAAACACTTCTTCAACCACATTGTTCGATTCATTAGAAATAAGATCGAATGTTTTTTCGTGACATTTAACATCGCATTGCATCAGTTTATGCAAAATTTCATCCTTTTCTTTATAGTATTGATATATGGTTTTCTTAGACATGCCTAAGTGCTTGGCAATGTCATCCATTGTAACGCTTTTTATACCATACTTATAAAATAGTTCCTGTGAACCTCCCAATATTTTCTGTTCCGGCGTCATTTTGATTAATATTCAGGTGCAAAACTATGGAAACTATTTTTGTCTTGCAAGTTTCTTGTAGGAAAAATATTTTTCTGATATTTAGGGTCTTAATGGCCGAAAAGAAACATAGCCGCTGGAAACTAATTACAGATCAGCTTAAAAACAAGTACCGATTGGTTCTGCTTAATGATGAGACGTTTGGCGAGAAAATGTCGTTCAGGCTTTCTCCTTTAGGAGTGATTATTGCTATTAGTGCTATAACGATAATAATGACCACTATTGTACTGAGTATAGTGGCATTTACGCCTTTACGGGAATACATTCCGGGTTATGGCGATGTGGCTGAACGCAAACAACTTTTAAAATTAAGCATTAAGGCCGATTCGATAGAGCAGACTTTAACAGCACGCGACTGGTATATAAAAAACTTGGTGAATGTTTTTGAAGGAAAAACAGAAGGCAAACCTGAAAAGCCGCTTAAAGATACAAGCGGCAAATACCAAAAGGTAGATACCAAACCCAGCGAAAGTGACATTAAATTCAGGAAAGATGTAGAAAATGAACCGCCAACACTACAATTCGCCGATGTCAATTCTAAAAAAAGCATATTAGCTGAATATCTGTTTTTTTGTCCTGTTAAAGGATTAGTTACAACTTCCTTTAATGCTGTTGAAGAGCATTATGGTGTTGATGTTGTTGCTAAAAAAGACGAATTAATTAAATCTACCTTAGGAGGTACTGTGGTTTATGTGGGCTTTACGCCAAATGACGGGCACATTATACACATTCAGCACGACAACAACCTCATTAGTATTTACAAGCACAATTCGGAAATATTAAAAAAATTAGGCGATAAAGTGAAACCTGGTGAACCTGTTGCCGTTATTGGTAATTCAGGTGAAACAAGCAAAGGACCGCATTTACATTTTGAATTGTGGCATAACGGTTACCCCATTAACCCCGAGGAGTTTATTGTGTTTCAATAACTCAAAAAATTTAAGAAAATTACATTAAACCGTGTGTTTTCTTCCATCCTTCAAAATATGGCGGATTGGTTATATACAACTCCTTGTTTACAGGATTCATAAACACCTGTGTGGTTTGCCCTACACAAGCCAGATATTTGTGTTTGCCGCTAAATATTTTAAAATCAAAAATTATTTTTGCTGCAGGCGTATTAATAAACGTTGTTTCTATGATGGCGGTATCGCCGTATTCCAATGGTTTTTTGTACTGAACTTGCAAATCTACAATTGGAACAGCCATACCATCAGAATGAAAAACATCGAGATAAGACAAATTAAATTCACGGCCAAACGCTTCTCTGCCGTCTTCGAAATATTTCACAAAATGCCCGTGCCAAACAACACGAAGTGAATCTACTTCACTGAATCTTACAGGTACTTCTGTGCGGTTAACTAACATGAATTAATTTTGGTCGATTACTTTTGGAACCTTAAAATAATCAGAATCTTTTTTAGGCGCATTTTTTAATGCTTCATCCTGGCTAACAGTCACTTTAATTTCGTCTTCGCGCAAAATACTACGCTCTTCAGTCATATATATCAGTGGTTCTACTTTCTCAGTGTCTAATTCATTTAATTTATCAACGAAAGCCAACATGCGGTTCATGTCGTTTAATATCTGATCTTTTTCTTGGTTATTAAATTCCAGTCGCGCCAAATGCGCAATTTCATCTACTGTTCTAATATCAATTTTTTGTGCCATAATATTTTTCTAATTCCTGTTGGATGAACTGATGAACTTGTGTACGCAAATCTACTAAATTTTCTTCGGTTAATCCTTTAGTTGAAATAGGCGCACCAATAATTACCCTTGCCAATCCCGGACGGCCGTAACTCTTAAAAAAACCACCGTTTTGTAATATTTGCCAGTTGTTTAAGTTTACAACCGGCACAATAGGCACCTGCTTTTCAATGGCCAGTTTAAACGCCCCGTTTTTGAAATTTTTCAAAACCCCTTCATTCGAAATGGTTCCTTCTGGGTAAATTACAATACTATAACCTTCTTCAATTTTTTCGCCGGCTTTTACCAAAGCTTTATGCGAACCTGTATTACTCTTCCTGTTAACAGGAATATCCATGTATTTAAAAAATGAACCGAAAAGCGGGGCTTTCAAAAGTTCGGCCTTCCCCATATACAAGGCAGTGTGCTTAATATAAAAAACAGCCAGACAAATATCCATATATGAGGTGTGGTTAGAAACCACAATGCATCTTTTTGGCCACTTGAATTTGTGTTTATATTTAATAACGGGTACAATGCCTGAGAAAAAACAAATTAAAAAAGCCCAGATTTTCTTTAATCCAAATGCAAAACGTAACTGACGCGTAATAAATGCCAGATAAAACAAAGGGTACAGCAAAATCAAAGGCACAGAAAACCATAGCAAAAACCATGTTTTCCATATTGGGGTTAATATCAGCCTTATGCCTTCTTTCAATTGCTTATTATAAACGGCTAATTTACTAATTTAAAGTCTATGCCCGATTGTAAGGGTAAAATAGTATTTTTACGTAATAATTTATGGCAAGAATTTTAACAGGCATACAAAGTACGAATGTACCGCATTTAGGAAATATTTTAGGTGCAATACTTCCTGCAATTGAATTGAGCAGAGACCCAAAAAACGAATCACTTTTTTTTATAGCAGATTTGCACACGCTTACATCCGTGAAAGATCCGCAATTTATTATTGAAAGTACCAAAGCTGTAGCTGCTACCTGGTTAGCGTTTGGATTTGATACTTCAAAAAATACATTTTATCGTCAGAGCCGAGTACCTGAAGTTTGTGAACTCACCTGGTATTTAAATTGCTTCACGCCATTTCCAATGCTGGCCAATGCGCATTCGTTTAAAGATAAAAGCGCCAGATTAAGTGATGTGAATTCCGGTTTGTTTACATATCCCGTTTTAATGGCTGCTGATATTTTATTGTACGATGCTAATTTAGTACCTGTTGGTAAAGATCAATTGCAACATTTAGAAATGACCCGCGACATTGCATCAACATTTAATAATAAATTAAATAAGGAAGTGTTTGTTGTGCCCGAAGCATTAATTGATGAACGAGTAATGATAGTGCCGGGTACCGACGGACAAAAAATGAGTAAGTCGTACAATAATTTCATCAATATTTTTCTGCCTGAAAAGGAATTGAAAAAAGTAGTAATGGCCATTGTTACAGACAGCACACCTTTAGAAGCTCCAAAAAACCCGGAGACTTGCAATGCCTTTAAATTGTTTCAATTATTAGCAACACCCGAGCAAACCGAAGCCATGCGCCAGAATTATTTAAAAGGCGGTTACGGTTATGGTCATGCAAAAACTGCTTTGTTTGAATTGATACTTGAGAAATACAACGAACCACGCCGCATCTTTAATGAACTCATGAGCCATCCCACAAAACTGGAAGAAGAACTAAGCATTGGTGAAGCCAAAGCGAAAAAAATGGCGCAGGAAAAGTTAGCGGTACTCAGAAAAGTTTTAGGGTTTGCTTAATCCCTCAACCACTCAAACTGCATTTTGTTGAGTTTATAATAATAGCCGTTTTCATTGGCAATTAGTTCGTGGTGGGTACCGGTTTCTTTTATTTCACCTTTATGTACAACAACAATCTTATCGGCATTTTTTATAGTTGATAAACGATGTGCAATCACTATCGAAGTTCGTCCAACCATTAATTTATCTAAAGCTTCTTGCACTAATCTTTCACTCTCAGCATCCAAACTACTGGTAGCTTCATCTAAAATTAATATGCTTGGGTTTTTTAATACTGCGCGCGCAATGGCCACACGTTGTCTTTGTCCGCCCGATAATTGTATACCTCTGTCGCCAACCACCGTTTCAAATTGCTGAGGGAAACTCGTAATGAATTCGTAAGCATTCGCCTTTTTTGATGCCTCAATGATTTCATCCATGGTGGCATTAGGCTTTCCGTACAAAATATTTTCTTTAATACTGCCGCCAAATAATAAAACATCTTGTGGTACAATGGCCATTTGCTCACGCAAGGCCGTTAAATCGTATTCGGTAGATTTTTTTCCGTCGATGGTATATGTTCCGCCATTGGCTTCGTAAAACCTCAATACCAATGAAGCAATGGTAGATTTTCCGCTTCCGCTGCTTCCAACCAATGCTAAAGTTTCGCCGGCATTAATTTTAAACGACACGTCTTTTAAAACCTCAAAATCTTTTCGTGTTGGATAAGTGAAGTTGATGTTTTTAAATTCAATGTCACCTTTTAATCTGGGCAGATTATACTTTTTTTCGCCTAATGAAATATCTTCGGTTTTACCATCAATCAATTCGAAAATTCTTTCGTTGGCACCCATCGCTCTTTGTATAGAAGCAATTTGGTCGGGCAAACCGCCTAATGAACCGGCCACGAATAAGGATAGCATTAAAAATTTTCCAAATTCCTCAGCAGTAATCTCGCCGCTGTTTTTCAGCAACAACATTTTCCATAAAATAAAAAATACTGCGCCAAAGATAAATGTCACTATAAAAGCAAAAAACGAACCGCGGAATACACCAAACTTCAAACCAAATTTTCTTACTTCTTCGGTGTTGTTCTGATAACGGTTAATTTCAAATGCCTCGTTGGTAAATGATTTTACATTGGCAATTCCGGTAAAAGCCTCGCCCACTATTACGTTAGATTGTGCAATTTTATCCTGAAACAGTTTTGAATAAGCTCTAATTTTTTTACCAAACACTAACGCAATAGCTATGATTGGCGGAATAATAATTAAGAATAATTGCGCTACTTCCCACGACGTATAATAGATAATACAAATTAATCCACCTACGCCAATAATACTTTGGCGTATGAGTTCAGCGATGTTAATTGTAAATGCATCCGACACAACATTTATATCAGTGGCAATGCGGCTGCTTAATTCCGCCACCTGATTTTTACTGAAAAATTCCATTGGCATTTGAATGATGCGCTTAAAGGAATCATTTCTCAATCCTTTTAAAATGCTTTCGGTTACCTGCGCGAAAAAATATACTCTGCCAAATGAGAAAACCCCTTGCACTACTAAAATAAGCAACAACAATTGACCAATACCAACCAATTCAGTTTGCATTTGCTCTGTACTTTTTCCGGTTTGTCCGAAATACCCGAACATCTTACCTGAAATAAGAGGAAAATACAGACCTACTGCTGCTGTGCCAAAAAGAAAAAACATACCCAGAACAAATTTCCATTTGTTAGGACCAAGATATTTGAATAGACGAAGTGACTTTTTTAAATTGGCAATACTTAATTTGGCTTTCGGCAAATCATCCTTATCTGCTTTCTTTATTTGGTTGCCCCGGCTACCGGCAACTGGGCTTTTTGCCATACTTTTGAATTTTAAGGGTACAAAGTTATTTTAAAATGTTAGCTAATCTCTTAAAATAGACGATTTTGTGGCATTTTTAACGAAATTTGAGGTAATTGTTTGTCGGATACTAAAAACTCTTTATATTTGCACTCCATTTTAAAAAACGACTTTTAATAAAAATATATCATGAAACGCACTTTCCAACCATCGCAACGCAAGAGAAGAAACAAGCATGGATTTCGTGAGCGTATGGCATCAGCCAATGGCCGCAGAGTAATTGCATCACGCCGTAAAAGAGGCCGTAAGAAATTAACCGTTTCCAGCGATAAATTGCATAAACGCTAATAAGAAATAGCTTTTTGTTTTTAATTATATTATTAAAAAACCCGAACTGAAAAGTCCGGGTTTTTTGTTTTTTGCAGGTTTAATAACCCAATATTTTTAGCATGGATTTATAGCTTTGCTGCTTCGCAAATAGCCTGGTGGTGATTTCACCATCTTCGTCCCTATCAATTAAAACATGTTTGGGTGCCGGAATTAAGCAATGCTGGGTTCCGCCGTAGCCACTTAAGGCTTCCTGGTAGGCGCCGGTATGGAAAAAGCCGATATAAAGAGGTTGCTTATCTGTTTTCTCCATTTTAGGCAAAAATACCTGATTGGTATGCGCTTCGCTGTTATAGTAGTCCATACTATCGCAGGTTAAACCACCAAGGTTAACAGGCACATAAGGCTTATCCCAATGATTAATCGCCAATAATATGAAACGCTGATTAATTCCCCATGTATCCGGTAAGGTTGTAATGAAAGAGCTGTCAATCATATACCATTGTTCGCGGTCGTTTTGCTTCTTTTGATCAACTACAGAGTACAAAGTAGCCCCGCTTTCACCCACTGTAAACGACCCGAATTCAGTAAAAATATTGGGTTCATCTATCTCATGTTGTATGCAAAATGCCTTAATCTGGGCCACAATTTCCTCAATCATGTACTCATAATCGTATTCAAAGCCCAAAGAAGTACGGATCGGCATCCCGCCACCAATGTTTAGGGAGTCTAATGTTGGACACATCTTCTTTAATTCCAGATAAATGCTCAGGCACTTATTTAATTCTGTCCAATAATATATAGTATCCTTAATTCCGGTGTTAATGAAGAAATGCAGGAGCTTTAGTTCGAACTTCGGGTTAACTTGTATCTTCTCTTTATACAGGTTAATGATGTCGGTGTAACGAATGCCGAGCCTTGAAGAGTAGAAGGCAAATGAGGGTTCTTCTTCGGTACTTATGCGTATTCCGAGCTGGCATTTTTCGGCTTTCACATGCTTCTTATAATACTCAAATTCATCTAAATGATCGAGTACCGGGATCACGTTAAAGTTATCGTTAATTAACTCAGTTATATACTGTTTATAGAGTGTACGCTTATACCCGTTACAAATAATATATGTATCTTTGTTAAGCTTCTTTTTTTTGAATTGTTCTTTGATTATCTGGATGTCGTAAGCCGATGAAGTCTCTAAATGAACCTCGTTTTTAAGAATTTCATCCAAAACGAAGGAAAAATGCGAACTTTTTGTGCAATAGCAGTAAATATACTTGCCTTTGTAATCGGCTTTAGCCATTGCTACATTAAAGAGACGCTTAGCCTTTTGAATTTGTGAGCTGATTTTTGGTAAATAGGAGATTCGTAATGGTGTTCCGTATTGCTTGATAATATCCATTAAAGGTATATCATTGAAATACAATTCGTTATCTTTTACATCAAAGCCATCCTGAGGAAAGTTGAAGGTTTGATTTATCAAATCTGAATACTTATTGTCCATTTAAATTAGAAGTAAGTGAGTTACTTTGAAAAATTTTAGCTAAAGTAAGTAATTTACTTTAACCATAAATAAAGATTATAAAATATATGAAATCTATGATTAAACCCATCCGTATAGTTGAGGTAAAAAGTGAAATTGGAGCAGGTACAAGGGGTGCCAGTATGGGAATTGATGCCATAAAGATTGCTGCGCTCGATTTCGGGAGTCCGTTTTTTAAGAAATTTAAAACCGTTGAAATCCCTAACGAGAATAATTTATTGTTAGAGCCTGTAGTAAATGATTATGCTAAAAGAATAAAAGGCATTTACAATCTTAACGACCGACTATCTAAAGAAATTTCGAAAATCCTTACAAAGGATGAAATTCCAATTGTATTGGCTGGCGACCACAGTTCTGCTTTGGGAACTATTTCAGGTATAAGATTGGCCTACCCGGAAAAACGAGTTGGAATTATTTGGATTGATGCGCATGCGGATTTGCACAGCCCTTATACAACACCAAGTGGCAACATGCACGGCATGCCTTTAGCATGTGTATTGGGTGAAGACAATAAAGACAGGCAGCAAAATAAACCCGATGACGAAACCATAGAGTATTGGGAAAAATTAAAAAATTTAGGCGGACCTTCACCCCAAATTCAACCAAACGATTTGGTGTTTATTGCACTTCGTGATTTTGAACCACAAGAAGATTATGTGATTAAAAAACATAAAATCCGTGTGTTTAACTTACAAGAGATCCGAAAAAAAGCAGTAGAGCGCGTAGCAATTGAATCTTTAAATTACTTAGATCACTGTGATTTAATTTACGTAAGCTTTGATGTAGACAGTATGGATTCCAGAATCTCCAGCGGAACAGGAACACCGGTGCCCAATGGTATCACCGAAAAAGAAGCGGGCAATTTAATTTACTACATTATGCGTAGTAAAAAAATTGTTTGTTTCGAAATGGTGGAGATCAATCCAACTTTAGATAAAGAAAATTTAATGGCCGAAAATGCTTTTGAGATTTTACAAAAAGCAACGAACCAGTTAAGTCACGATTTTTAGCTTCGGCTAGCTCAGCTACCATTCCATTAAAAAACTTTTATTAAATGAATTTCATTACGTCAGAAAAAAAAGATAAGGTAACGGTCATCACGTTAAACCGTCCTGATAAATTCAACAGCTTTAACCGCGAGATGGCGCTTGAGTTACACGCTGCTTTAGATGAAGCGGAGAACGATACCAATTGCCGCGCTATTGTTTTAACAGGTATTGGAAAAGCATTTTGTGCCGGACAAGATTTAGCGGAAGCTATTGATCCGAACGGACCGGGCATTAAACGAATTGTTGACGAACATTACAACCCAATTGTGATGCGCATACGCAAAATTGAAAAACCGATCGTTGCAGCTGTAAATGGTGTAGCAGCCGGTGCAGGTGCTAACATCGCCTTAGCCTGCGATATAGTTACAGCCACTGCTTCAGCAAGTTTTATTCAGGCGTTCAGCAAAATTGGTTTAATACCTGATAGTGGCGGAACTTTTTTTCTGCCGCGCTTGATAGGTTTCCAACGCGCCAGTGCATTAATGATGACAGGCGATAAAGTAACTGCTGCTGAAGCACAACAAATGGGAATGATTTTTAAAGTTTATGATGACGCATCTTTTATGAATGATGCTTTAAAATTAGCTTCATCACTTTCGGATATGCCTACTAAAGGATTAGGCTTAACCAAACGTTTATTAAACGAAAGTTTTTATAATACCTACGACAAACAAATACAATTCGAAAGTTTTATTCAAACTGAAGCGGCAGCCACTTACGATTACAATGAAGGCGTAAAAGCATTTTTAGAAAAACGGAAGCCTGAGTTTAAAGGAGAATAACGAATTACGATTGACGAGGCAAGAAGTACAAGTGAAGAATTTTAATCTGCTCCGACAAAATCATTAATTATTTTAGAAAGAACTCCCGTATCAACTGTTTCAATGGGATGCTTTGTACTTTCTAACGTGTAACGTTTCGATCCAACGATTTTTGAAGCGGCATTATCCGTTTCTTCAATACTAACCATTGAATCATTATCTGCGAGGCCCAGCATTACTTTATTCTTAATTTTCGCGTATGTGTTTTTATTCAGCAAATTATTTGCTCCAAGATCTACCATCATACTCGCTGTACTTTGCAAGAGTAGTTGCCAATTTTCGCCATGGCGTTTTTGCAAAGCTTCAGCAAACTTCGGCACCTTCTCCTGAATGGTTTTTGTATCCAGCATTTTTGTCTCTTTCATTGCAATTTCAGGACTCCATTCAAATTTTGTGCCGAGTGTAATAATGTTTCCAACTAAATCTTGATTCAGGGAAGCTGAATACAATGAAACATAACCTCCCATACTGTAACCGAAGATGTCAGGCTTCACTAAATTATTTTTCTCAATAAATGTTTTTAATTCATTGGCAAATTGTTCAATACCAAATTGATTTTGAAAAGGTAACTTTCCGTGCCCCGAAAAATTTAAGGCATAGGTTTTAAAACCGGCATTCGTCAACTCAATCGACAATGAATCTAATTGATCGGCGGCACCAATAGCGCCGTGTAATAAAATAATGGATCTCATACGTTGTTAAAATTAAATAAAAAAAGGGATACTATTTCTAATATCCCTTTTAAAATGAACTACAGTTTCTATATCTTAATTATGCAGTTCAATTATTTTATTTACTTACCAGTATTTTTGCTTTTGAAGTTTTGCCAATCACATAATAGATTCCCGATGCCAAGTTTTCAAGATGAATTGTATCAGCGATGTCTTTTACTTCTAAAACCTCAATCGTTTGTCCGATTGAATTTACGATAGTATAAATTCCTTTTTCCGGAACAATGATGGAAAATAAACCGTTATTGGGATTTGGGTAGACGTTTATTTTGTCAACGGAAGCCAGTTCACTCAAGCCCGTACAAACATTTACGGTGATCAAAGCAACAGCGCTATTAGAACATGTGGTACTAGTATTGGTATAACTATAAGTAGCTGTGTAAGTTCCTGCAGATGCAGGAGCATTGAATGTTGCGCCTGTTACATTAACTCCACTGTATACACCACCGGCCGGTGTACCTGTCAGCGCTAATGAAGTGCCACCGGTGCCGGATGTACACATCAAACCTACAGAGCTTGATAAAGAGACTGTAGGCAAGGCATTAACCGTTATGCCAACTGTTTTTGTTCCAATACAGCTACCACTTTTACCGGAAACGGTATAGACTGTTGTTACGGAAGGAGTGACCGACAAAGTTGCGGTATTCGCGCCGGTATTCCAGGTGTAAGTTGGGGCGCCAGATGCCGCAATAACTAAAGATGTTCCAGGGCATATTGTTGATGAAGCCGGTGTTGTAGTGATAATAGGAGTACTGCTAACCGTTACTGTCATTGCCGTACGCGGCATATTCGGACAGCCCATATTGGTTGCTTCAGCGTAATAAGTTTTATTGGCTGTTAAGACCTGTGTTGTAAAAGAAATTGTTGTTGCAAGCGGCGTACTTCCAACTGAAATTGTATACCAATTTACAGAACCCATACTAGGTGTTGCACCAATAACTGCAGTTGAACCGCTACAAATAGAGGCTGCAGTAAATGATAAGATACTTGGTAACGGAATCGCTGAAGCAGTAACCATTGTTCTTACAGGACTCACACAACCATTTGTATCAACGGCAGCCACATAATAAGTTTGATTCGATGTGATTAATGCTGTATAGCTTGTGCTGCTACTTAAAAATGAACCATTCGCCGGTGAATTATACCAAAATACATTTCCAGTATTAGCTGTAGCTGTAACCGTAACATTCCCGCTACTGCAAACACTTCCGTTCACTACACTCGTAATTGATCCGGTTGATGCTGTACAATATTTCATTACAGTACTACGGCTACTTAATGAACCATCGGAATAACCAACACAAGGCATACCTGTTGAATTGAAGAAAATGCTTGTATAAGTTACATTTCCTCCGGAAAACCCGGCACTCCCTATTGTTGCCCAAGCAGTACCGTTAAAACCCGTTACAGTTGCACGGTTAGAGGTTGCCACATCCAAATAAGAAATATACGGATTACCACTTGCATTAAAAGCAATCCTGCAATAATCTGCCTGGCCTGCCGAAAATCCAGCAATACCGGTTTGAACCCATACTGTACCATTAAAAGATCTTACAGAGGCTTTGTTTCCTAGAGCGCCATCGCGATAAACAAGGTATGGAGTACCTGCGTTATTGATTCCAAGATCGATCGATCCTAACACGCCATTTGCTGTAGCACTAACGCCACCTACCATTACCCAGTTGGTACCATTAAAATTCATAACAGTTCCTCTATTTAAATTAGCATTATCCTGATAAGCGACATATAACACACCACTTGAATTTCTGGCAATACGAAGCAATGTAGCCTGACCAGTAGAGAAGCCAGCAACACCAACCGTTACCCATGCAGTTCCATTGAACTTCATAACCGTAGCTTTATTGGTTGCTGCAGCATTTGTAAACACAACGTTTGGAGCATTTGCATTATCGAATGCGATGCCAATGTCCTGGTTTAACATAGAGGTTGCAAATGTGCCGGTACCTACGGCCACCCAGGCAGTACCATTAAATTTCATGACACTTATTTTGCCTGCATTATCATACATTGCTAAATGTGGAACACCTGCCGCATCCACTTCCATATCAAGGGCGTAAATATTACTTGGAGAAAATGCCGGCAAGCCAACTTGTGACCAAACGCCTCCTGTACTTTTCATAACATTGGCTTTAGGTGTTGCGTCGGCATAGGCCATATAGATCGTTGATCCAGAGACGGCAGTTACATTACGCGAACTTGCACCACTGGAAAATCCGGGAACACCAATTTCGCTCCATTGAGCAGAAAGATTTGTCATTACAAACACGGATATTACAAGTAAACACCGTTCGATTCTTTTAATAAAATTTGATTTCATAAGATATAGATTTTTAATTTTCTATATCAAAAATAGAAAGGTTAAAGTTTCTAGCTTGGGCTATTTACCCGTCGATAGTGCTTCTTTATTAAGTGATGGTTTTAGTTTAATAAGTGATTTTTGGTTAAAAAAATCCTTACATATTAGTCAGCAACTCCATTATTTGCTCACGCTTACGCTGAGAAACAGGCACTACCTGTTTATTCTCTAGAACCAGAGAGCCGCCATCTGCCTTATCGAAACGCACAATACGCTTGATATTGATGAGATGTGAATGGTGTGTACGAATGAACCCAAAAGGCTCCAATAATTCTTCGTACTCCTTCAGGCTTTTTGAAATTATTATTTTTTGTTCAGGCAGGAAATAGAATTCAGTGTAGGGTCCTTCAGCTTTGCAATGAACGATATCCGACACCTTTACAAAGTAAATGGATTCACTGTCTTTGAGTACGATCTTTTTTTCGCCGATTGCGATGTTGTTTAAACTTTCTTGCAAGACCTGGAATTGCTGATCCATACTCTTGCTTTTCAGATTTTCCTCTGCCTTTTCAACTGCTTTTATCAGGTCATCCGCATCTATTGGTTTCAATAAAAAATCGATAGCGCTTAACTTAAACGCATTGATAGCGTATTTATCGTGTGCAGTTATGAATACCAGCTGAAAATTAAATGAGCCTAACTGCTTTATTAATTCAATACCGGTTCCATCATCCAATTCCACATCTAAAAAAACAAGCTGGGGATCATATTCAGTAATAGCTTTTAATCCTTCCTTAACTCCTGTAGCTTCTTTTATTACAGTTACGGAAGGGCATAAAGCTTTTAACTGCTTAACCAGGCCAACACGGATCTGTTCTTCGTTATCAATTATGAGTGTTCGTAATGCCAACGCAACAAAATTACACTTAATTTTATACAGATTTAAGAATTGTAGCATCTAAAATACTGAAAGAGATATTAACTTAGAATTAAAGGGATTTAATGCTATCGTATGAAAACCGTCAAGCAGTTTTTTAATATATGATTGGGAGCCAGATCTGTACCCTCACACCTTTTCCATCAGAATTAGTAGCGAATTCAAATTTAGCGTTTGAGCTATAATGCTTATTCAATATCAAGAATCGGTCGGCTATAATTTGAGTTGCTCTTGAAGGATACTCTTTATGCTTTTGCGATGTATCAAACCCTTTCCCATTATCTTTTAGTTCAATTCTTATACCGTTTTCTTCCTTCTTAAAAGCAATATCTAATTTTCCTTTATAATCAATGTTTTTAAAACCGTGTTCAATAGAATTCTCTAAAAAAGGCTGCAACAACATACTTGGAATTTTTAACTCATCTTGCGCTATATTCTCGTCGGTCTTAATCTCATATTCAAATTTATTATTAAATCTGTTTTTTTGTAAGTCGAGATAATTAGATAAAAACAAAATCTCATCTTCAATTGTTGCCAGTTCATCATATGTGCTTTCCAGCGATTGCCGCATAATTTTAGAAAACTTAGAAATAAGTGTAGAAACCTTTAATTGATTATCAGTATCCATTGATAAAGTTTGAATCGAAGCAAGTGCATTAAAAAAGAAATGAGGATTCATCCGAGCCCGATTTAGTCGCTGTTCGGTTTCTAATGCTTTGAATTTGTTTTTAAGCATTGATTGGCGGTAAAAGAAAATGATAATAAGAATTACCAGAACGGCCGCAAAAATAGCAACAGCTAGAATTTTTAGATTCAAACTTGCGATCTCGTTTTGCTTGTTAAGTTCACTTATCCTCGTCTCATTCTGTGCTTTATTATATTTTTGCTCAAGTTCATTTACTTTGGTATTTACTTCTAATATATTTGTACTATCCTTAAATCTCATCAATTTCTCCATTAAGCTTAAAGCCATTTCAATATTACCAATATCCTTATGACACTGAATCAATTCATTTAGTATGGTAACCATTTCATATGGTGATGCTATAAGTGAAGCAGCCTGATAGCAAGAATCGGCATACTTTAAGGCGAAAGATTTATTTCCGATTTGTTTAAATACGTTAGATTTAATTGAATAAACAACATACTTATTAGCATCTTCTATAAAATCCATACTGGTTACGCTATCGCAATAAGCTAGTGCTTTTGTATAATCTTTCTTTGATAAATAAACATTAGCAAACGTTACATACATAAATTGAATGGACTGTTCGTTCCTTTCTTTTCGATGTAATGCTATTCCATTATTAAGTGATAACAAAACACTATCTAAATATTTCAGATTGTTTGTAACGCCATATACCTCTCCATAAGCAGCGGCTAAATTACTGTATAGAATACCTATCCCCTTAGTGTCGTTATTCTTCAAAGAAATTGCCAAAGCTTTTTTGAGGTAACTTAATGCTTTATCATGTTGTCCAAAATTTTGAAAAACCCAACAAATGTCTGAAAGAGCATTTACTTGGATTTTATATGCCTTTATTTGCTCAGCTAATTCAGCAGATTTAATAAAGTAAACCTGTGAACTATCCATTCTTCCTAACGAAAAATAATTACGCCCTATTAAAAAATAGTTTTCTGCAAGAAGAGTATCTAGGCAGTGTTCGTTTAAGAAAGGACTAACTCGCTTTAGCAGAGCGAGACATTTTGCATACTCGTTCTCGAAAAAAAGTAAACTAACTGCATGATTAACTGCTATTCCAACGCAAGCTTTATTGTCCTTACGTTCGAGTCCCTCAATCAAAGTATAAATACCTTTTGTGTTTTTCTCGGAATTTAATTTACTAATTGCATTCTTAATATATACCGAATTATTGCAAGAACAATTCTGACCATTCAGAATAATAGGTGATAAAAAAAATAAAATTATTATGAAAGCTAATTTGAACATGAGTTCTATTTAAAAACAGAGCTTCTTTTATTACAATCCGGTCTTAAGCCTTCGCTTTGAACTTATTGATCGCGTTGATAGTGAACTCAGATAATACCAAAGCACCACTCATACCCGCACGCTCAATCAGGAGTTGATCCCAGTTCTCAGTGCCTTCCCACATTACTTTCTTTAACATGGCCATCGCTTCAGGGTTGCTGCCTGCTAATTTTGTTGCCAGTGTGTCAATGGATTTATCCATATCAGCTACATTCGCAAATAGTTCAGCATACAATCCTTTTTCTTTTGCCCATTCTGCGCTTTGCCATTCGGTAGCGTTAATAGTAAGCTGACAAAAAGCGGAGGTACCTACCTTACGTTCAACGGCGGGCCCAACAACGAAAGGTCCAATACCAACAGCGAGCTCACTTAATTTTACAGATGCTGCTTCAACGGCATAAGTATAATCAGCTGCCGAAGCAATACCTACTCCACCACCAACTGCTTTACCTTGTACACGTGCCAAAACAAACTTAGGCGCTTTACGCATCGCATTAATTACTGCAGCAAAGCCCGAGAAAAATTTTATTCCTGTTTCAATGTCTTTAATTGCAATTAACTCATCGAAGCTAGCACCTGCGCAAAATGATTTGTCGCCTTCGCTTTTCAAAACAATCACTTTTACGATATTATCTTTGCCCAATTTTTCAACTTCAGCTGCTAAACTACGCAACTGTGCTCCGGGCATTGAATTACTTTGCGGATGGAAAAAAGTAATGGTTCCAATTCCGTTTTTAATTTCTGATTTTACAAAAGCTTCCATTAGATAAACATCATTACAGGATTCTCAATATATGTTTTTAAAGTTTGAAGGAATGCCGCACCTGTAGCGCCATCCACACTTCGGTGATCGCAAGCTAATGTAAGCATCATGGTGTTTCCGGGAACTACAGCTCCGTTTTTAACAACAGGCACTTGTTTAATCGCTCCTACTGAAAGTATGCAAGATTCAGGCGAATTAATAATTGAAGTGAACGATTCTATTCCGAACATTCCTAAATTAGAAACGGTAAATGTATTACCTTCCCAATCTTGAGGTTGTAATTTTTTCTCTTTTGCGCGTTTGCCCAGATCTTTAGTCTCAGCTGCTATTTCAGAAATTCCTTTTCCGTCAGCGAAACGGATAACAGGCACTAACAAACCATCTTCAACAGCAACAGCCATACCAATATGAATGTGATGATTTAAACGGATTTTATCTCCCATCCAGGAACTATTTACACGAGGATGTTTTCTTAATGCAGCTGCACAAGCTTTAATAACTAAATCATTGAAAGAAACTTTTACATCGCTTACTTTGTTAATCGCTTCCCTGCTTGAAATAGCACTGTCCATATCTACCTCAATATTGAGATAAAAATGCGGTGCACCATTTTTACTTTCCAGTAAACGACGCGCAATGGTTTTGCGCATTTGTGACGCCGGTTCATCGGTATAACTTTCTACACCTACAAAATTAGATTTTGTTCCGCTACCACCTCTATAATTCTCAATATCGGATTTTGTAATTCTTCCGTTTTCACCGCTACCGCTCACACGGCTTAAATCAATTCCTTTTTCTTTTGCAAGAGCTTTTGCAAGAGGAGAAGCCTTTATTCTTTCGTTTGAGTTATTCGTTTTCGGAGTTTCAGCAACAGCCGACTTGGCAGCTGTAACTGTTTCCTTTTTCACTTCTGTTTTTTGCGTGCTAGCAGCCGATGCCTGACCGCTGTTTACTGCAGCTAAAATACTATTTACATCTTCCCCGCCTTTTCCTAAAATAGCAATTACCGCATCTACAGGAATACTTTTTCCTTCTTCTATACCAATATGAAGCAACACACCATCCTGAAATGATTCAAATTCCATAGTAGCTTTATCGGTTGCTATATCAGCTAATAACTCACCACTCTTCACTTTATCCCCCACTTTTTTATGCCACTTTTCAATCACACCTTCAGTCATGGTATCACTTAACTTAGGCATGCGAACTATTTCAACACCCTTGGGCATCTCGACTACGCTCGATGTGACATTACTTGCTTCGTTTGTTGATGCAACAACGTCTTCTTTTTTAGTTTCTGATTTAGGTGTTCCTTCGTTTGCCAAAATTTTTGAAACATCTTCCCCTTCTTTTCCTAACACTGCAATAATTCCATCAACAGCAATTGATTGTTTTTCCTGAACACCAATGTGCAATAAAACTCCATCCTGAAATGATTCGAATTCCATTGTAGCTTTGTCGGTTTGGATATCTGCCAACAAGTCGCCGCTCTTTACTTTGTCGCCAATTTTTTTATGCCATTTAGCCACCACACCTTCTGTCATGGTATCACTCAATTTTGGCATGCGAACTATTTCCGCCATTTTTTGTAGGGTTTTAGTGCTTAATATTATTCTTGAATAAACGGATAATTTGGTTCCATGTAAACGTCATGGTATAACTCAGATGCATCAGGATAAGGGCTGTCTTCTGCAAACTTAACAGATTCATCAACGATTGCTTTTATTTTTTCCTCCATCGCTTCTATTCCAGCATCATCAATCCATTTATTTTTCTTTAATGTATCAAGAACTTTCTCAATAGGATCTGACTTCTGATATTCCTTAACTTCCTCTTTTGTTCTGTACGTTTGTGCATCGCTCATTGAATGCCCTTTGTAACGGTAAGTTTTCATTTCTAAAAATGTTGGGCCGTCACCTCTCCTTGCTCTTGCTACAGCCTCTTCTATTGCTTCATGAACGGCTTCAACAGTTAATCCGTCAACCGGTTTACTAGGCATGTCATACGCCAAACCTATCTTCCATAAATCATGTACATTACTGGTTCTTTCAACCGAAGTACCCATTGCATACATGTTATTTTCAACAATAAAAATGACAGGTAATTTCCAGTTCATCGCCATATTGAAAGCTTCATGCAATGCACCCTGACGAACAGCTCCGTCGCCCATAGAACATACACAAACATTATCAGTTCCTAAATATTTTTCGGCAAATGCAATACCTGCTCCTAATGGAACTTGTGCACCCACAATTCCATGTCCGCCAACAAAATTATGCTCCTTACTAAAAATATGCATAGAGCCACCTTTTCCCTTACTGCATCCTGTGATTTTAGCATACATTTCTGCCATCACGTATTTAGGATGCATGCCTAAACCAATTGGATGTGCATGATCACGGTATGCAGTAATGTGTTTGTCTTCTTTTTTTGTTGCACTAACTGTTCCGGCTACAATTGCTTCCTGACCAATGTACAAATGACAAAATCCTTTAATCTTTTGTTGTACATAAACCTGTCCGGTTTTTTCTTCAAATCGACGCATTAGGAGCATTGACTCGTACCACTTAAGGTACTGCTCTTTGGTGAACTTTAGCTTTTTTTCAACAGCTGTTTTAGTCATAAGAATATGCAGTTATGAAGTACAAAAATAACAGAAATTGCCGAAATACCGATAAAGTTATATAGCTCTATATCAATGCTTTACGATTAAACGCGAGGGGTAATAATTCATTCACGCTGTTACATGCAAACACCTTACCTGTTTCACCACCCATTATTACCCTTATCTTTTTATCATGTTTTTCTTCGTACTCGGCAATTACTTGTCTGCATGAACCACAAGGGCTTATTGGCGAATCCATCATACCGCCTGATGATTTATAGGTAATTGCTATGGCAACAACCGGAATGTTATTGTACTCGGCGGAAGCATAAAACAAAGCCACTCTTTCGGCGCATAACCCTGATGGATAGGCCGCGTTTTCCTGATTATTTCCACATACAACGCTGCCATTTTCTAATAGTACCGCAGCGCCAACAAGAAAATTGGAATACGGCGCATATGCTTTGACAAGACTTTTTTTTGCTTGTTGTAACAAATTAAAATCTGTTGCCGGCAAGTCGTTTTCATTATTGTAAACCTCAAATTCAGAATTAAGCTGAAGAGTTGTGAATTTATGTGGCATATTGGTTTATTAATAAAGCATTGTTTAAAAGTAAGGATTTATCTCTTAAAAGCAGGAAGGATTTACTTTTAATTTATAATATGAAAAAATATTTACTGCTAATCGTTTTTGCATTTGTTACAATCGCAGATCTATCTGCTCAAAAAAAAGTAACACTATTTTACCAAAAGGGCGACATTAAAAACTTAACTAAGGAAGAACGTGCGGAGTTTGAAAGTGGTAATGGTCTTATGGAAGAAAGACTTTATTCCTTTGCCTACGCCAGATTCAAAAATCTACTTGCTTCACATCCCGATGATAATTATCTTAAATACCTAACAGCCATATGCGCCACTTTTTTGGGTGATAAACACGATGAAGCATTAACTTTATTTGCAGAAGTAAAGGCAAAAAACAAAAAAGCCGCTTTTGTTGAATATTATGTGGCATTATTGCATCATAAAACCTATCAATTTGATAAAGCCATTGAATTAGCAAATGAAGAACTTAAAGATCCTAAACTGGACGAAGAGCAGAAAAAAGTTCTAAATCAACTGATTGTTTATTGCAATAACGGCAAAGATCTGGTTAAAAATCCCATTGTCGCGAAAATTGACAATGCCGGAAGCCCGCCTAACACTGAGAATGCAGAGTATTCGCCAGTAATTACAACTGACGAAGAAACGATGTTTTTTACCTACCGTGGTACTGAAAGCACAGGAGGATTAATGGATTTACTAAAAGTTGAAAATAAATATGGATTATATTACGAAGATATATTTATGTCGAAAAAAATCGACGGCAAATGGCAAAAAGCTGAAAGCATTGGCGAAAACAATACTAATGGTAATGACGCCGTAATAGCCATTTCGAATGATGGGCAACAACTATTTTTATTCCGCTCAAATGAAAGCGATGGCGGTGATATTTATATCAGTACGCGCGAAGGTGATAAGTTTGGAGAAGCCGTAAGATTACAGGGCGACATCAATTCGGCTTATTGGGAAGGAAGTATGTCTTTATCGAACGACCATAAAAAAATATTTTTTGCCAGCGAAAGGCCGGGCGGAATGGGCGGTAAGGATTTGTATATGGCGACGAAACTCTCCGACGGATCTTGGGGAAACGTGAAGCATCTGGGCGACAAAATAAATACCGCATTCGACGAGGATGCACCTTTTATTCATCCCGACGGAAGAACATTAGTTTTTAGTTCAAGAGGTCACAACTCCATGGGTGACTACGATATTTTCTTGTCGGACTTAGATGAAATAGACAGCACCTGGAAAAAACCAACCAATATCGGTTATCCGATTAACACCCCAGACGATGACATTTACTATTTCCTTTCGGCCGATGGTAAACGCGGGTATTATTCAAGTGCCAAACCCGGAGGATCTGGCGACAAAGATATTTACATGGTAGCACCTGCGGTGAATTCAAAAAAATCGTACTTAACAGTTTTAAAAGGAAAAATTACTGAAAACCTTCAACCCTATTCAGGCGAAGTGGTGGTTATAATAAAAAACGGTGAAAAGAATTTTGGGGCGTTCAGATCCAATTCTGCCAACGGAAATTATCTTTTAAGTTTGCCTTCAGGATATAATTATAAAGTTACATTTTACCATAAATCCTATGGTGAAAAAGCAGCTAATATCATTACCGAAAAACTGAATGGATACGCTGAAAAAATTGTGAACGTCAATTTCGGCGAAAGCGATACACTCGACAGAAACAATACATATGTAATTGAATCACCAGCTGAGGAAGTTCCTGCTAAACTTATTGAACCTGTAAAAACCGAAACTAAAACTCCGGAGCCGGTTGTAACTGCTTCAACGGAAAACATAGCCATAAAAGATATGACCCGCGATCAATTATTAAACAAATTTGGTGATCTTAAAATAAGCGGACTAGAATACATTGTGCAAGTTGGTGCTTACAGGCATCCTGAAAATTATAAAGGCGAAAAATTAAATAAGCTTGGAGGTTATGAGAAAGATGGTCTCATTATGGGTGACGTCCGATTAATAATTTCAACCAAAAAATTCAATACCTGGCGGGAAGCGGATAATTTTTGTAAACAGGTAAAATCAGCTGGTCAGGCAGATGCTTTTATTACTGCTAACTTAAAAGGAATAAGGTATTATCTAAAAGATTTAGTTGAAAAAGGTATCTGGACTAATTCCAGTTTGTAAGCTGAGCTTCTAAGCTAATTTATAGAAGGGGGTAGCCACCATTTCATAATAACTTATTTTTGTTAACTTAGCCACTATCTAAAAACGCATATGAAAAAAATAGTTTACATAATAGCTCTGCTCACATACTTTAATACGTTTTTTGCTCAGGATGGACGGACTAAAGATTGGTCATTTGACGACAAAAAAACATTTGAATCAGCTAATGCATTATTTAATAAAAAATATTACACTGATGCCTATGATAAGTACAAATCACTATTTGCTAATCATGAAAAAGATATTTTTTTGAAGTTCGTTACCGGTGTTTGTGCGGTTTATATGACTGATAAAAGTGAGGAAGCTGAAGCTTTGTTAACTGAAGTTAAAGAAAAAGATAAAAAAAACAAAGACGTTGATTATTATTTTGCCCTCTTATATCATAGAACCTATCAATTCGATAAATCAATTGAACTGGCAAATGCATTACTAACCAACAAAAAAATTACCCCAGAAGATAAGGCTGAATTAGAGCGCTTGGTATTCTTTAGTAAAAACGGTAAAGATGTTTATCAAAATCCGGTAGAGTCAAAAATTGAAAATCTTGGTTCACCAATCAATACCGAAAATGCCGAATACGCCCCTGTAATTATGCCCGATGAAGAAACAATTATATTTACTTATCGTGGTGCTGAAAGCAATGGCGGACTTGTAGACGCCAACAATAAGCCTGATCCAAAAGGCGACTACAACGAAGATATTTTTCTTGCCAAGAAAGTGGATAAAGTTTGGCAAAAACCAACTTCCCTTGCAGAATTAAATACTATAGAAAATGATGCTGTTATTGCATTATCTCCTGATGGGCAACAATTATTTATTTTCAAGTACACAGGTGACAATGGAGACATTTATGTTTGTAAACGTGAAGGGGATAAATACGGGCTTGCTGAAAAATTGAGAGGTGACGTTAACACCCCAGGATGGGAAGGAAGTGTCTCAATGTCAACAGACCAAAAAAAATTATATTTTGCCAGTGACAAGCCGGGTGGATTTGGCGGGAAAGATTTATATGTTGCTACAAAAAACGAAGATGGTTCATGGGGTAACGTAAAAAATCTAGGTGATAAAATAAACACCAAATACGATGAAGACGCTCCTTTTATTTCACCCGATAGCCGTTCATTAGTATTTAGTTCAGAGGGCCATAACAGTATTGGTGATTTTGACTTATTTGTTTCGGATTGGAAAAAAGAAGATAGCAGTTGGCAAGCACCAAGAAATTTAGGATATCCGATTAATACTACAGGCGATGATTTGTTTTATGTTTTATCTCCGGATGGAAAACGTGGTTACTTCTCCAGTGCCCGTAAAGGCGGAAAAGGCGACCAGGACTTATACATTGTTGAACCTGCCATTGCAGCACGCAAAACTTATATTACCATCATTAAAGGAAAAGTGACGGAAAATTTAATGCCTTACGAAACAGATATTACTGTAAGCGTTGAAGGTGAAAGTAAAAGCTACGGAACTTATCGTTCAAACCAAGAAAGCGGAAACTATGTGGTTAACTTACCTTCCGGTAAAAACTATAAAATTACAGTGTATCATGAAATTTTAGGCGACAAAGTGTTTAATGTAAATACAGAGCAGGTAGATGATTTTGCCGAAAAATTAATTAACGTGAACTTCGGCATTAGTGATACCTCTACTTTTAATCCACAGAATGTTGTTGTGGCAAACGGTGTGGATACTGCAAGAGCAACGCCAAAAACAACAACGAGTTCTATAACTAATGAAACTGATTTGGTTGGGAAATTTGGCACTATGAAGGTTGCCGGATTAACTTATTATGTTCAGGTGGCTGCAACGATTAGTCCTGAAAAATACAATCGCAATACGCTACGTAAACTTTGTAAAATAAAAGATGCAGGCATTTTAAGGGATAATATCAAGCTATTAATATGTGATAAAGAATTTGACACATTAGGTGAGGCCGATTCATTCTTGAAAAGCGTAAGAACCGCCGGGCAGCAGGACGCATTTATTACAGCAAAATATAATGGCGAGCGTAAATACTTAGTAGACTTAATACGCATGAAGGTTTGGGATCCTAAGTAATCCTTTCTTTTTTTATTTTTGGTTCCAGATTTCCCAGCTCTTTTCTGCTTGTAAATGCAGCATGCTTAATCCGTTTATTGTAACAGCACCTTTTTGTCTGCAGTTTTCGAGGAAAACTGTCTCTTCAGGGTTATAAATTAAATCATACGCCAAATGACTGTCTGTAACGTAACTAAAAGGTATAGCAAGCGTTTCGCTAGGGTCAGGGAACATTCCCACAGGTGTACAATTCACGAGCAACAAAAATTGTGAAAATATAATCGGACTCAATTCGTAGTAAAAAAAAGTATTGGGCGTTTTTTTATATTCACGCGAAGTCACAAAATAACATTCCACACCAATTTGTTTTAAGGCGTAGGCAACAGCTTTTGAACTGCCACCGGTACCAAAAACAAGCGCACGGTTATGTCTGGGCTCAAGAAAAGGTTTGATGCTTGTTTGAAAACCATACACATCTGTATTGTATCCGGTAGATTTACCATTATAAAAGCGGATGCAGTTGACAGCACCTATTTCTTTTGCCTCAGGGCTTAGACTGTCGAGATATGGAATGATTTGCTCTTTATACGGAACCGTTACGCTTAAACCAAGAAGATCAGGATTCTGTACTACAACATCATGAAATTCGGAAATATTACTTAGCTCAAAATTTTTGAAAGTAGCTTGAATATTTTCCTTTTTAAACTTTTCCTCGAAATACTTTTTTGAAAAAGAATGCGAAAGTGATTTTCCTAAAAGGCCTAATTTCATATGCGAATATAACAAAAAAGCCCCGCAATTGCAGGGCTTATATTTTATTAGAATGCTTTATTTGATATGCACCTTTTCAGCTTGAATGATGACTTTTGTGGCAGTATTAAATAAAAAGGCAACAACGCTCATGTGTTTCAGCAATTTTACCGGACTAGTAGTTCCTTCGGCAAAAGGCTCAACTTTAAAACACTTGTAGGTTGTTGTGACCGTATCGTTGGCAAGTATAGGAGCAGATTTAACAACCTCACCCCATGAACCATTTACTGCGCCACGCAGCATGTGATCGAAAACATAATCAGGTCGTTCATCGCTATTAATTACCAAAACTCCTGCAGGTGGAAAATAATCTTTTTGTGAAGCAACAATGCTATCCTGGGTAAGAACAACACATAAGCTGACACTGTAATTAAGCGCGGTTAGAAATGTAGATTTCACTTCAACATTCATTAGCATTTGAGCTGTATCCAATGTAGTGGTTAAAAGCATTTTCGCTTCTTGCGGATCGTTCAACAAAGCACCTGCCGTAACCGACCAAGTTGTGCGTGGTTGCGGAAAAGGAAGTTGGGAACGGTTAACACATCCCTTCGGTAAACCCGCAGCAGACATCCCAAAAAAATTATCCCAGTCAGTTCCAGCAGGGGTTCGGAAATCCTCCGGAAAATCCGGTAACGAAGGTGGTGCGAACTGATTACCCGCATGTACCGCTAAAATAATTGCACTATCTCCATAAATACTTGCAATGGTTGTAGCATTCTCGGCAGCCCTTGGACAATTGCCACAGGTATGCCCTGTATAATCTTCAACAACCACTTTCCTGAAATTCATTTTCGCAAGATTGCTCTTTACAACATGTGGTGCAACCGTGCAATTTGTGATAGCATTGGGGTTTTGGTTTGGGTTAGAAACCTTATCGCATCCAATAAAAATTAAAACCGGAACTAATGCTAGCAATATTTTTTTTACATCTTTCATATTATACTATACGTTGTGTTTTGTAATTCCGTTAGCTTAAAAACTGCTTGTAATTGATAATGTGATTCCATTTGACGCAGGAACAACACGGCAAACACCGCCTACACAAAATATACCTGCGCTTTGTTTACCATAGCTTAATGAAATCCTGTGCGGGCCTTCATTATACCCAATAGTTCCGAGATAATAATGAATTTTTAAATCGTCATTTGGATTACCATAATTCCATTGGTCAAAAATAGCAATAAACAAATGCCCGTTTGGCCACCACTCTATCATTCCCGTTGCCCAATCACCTTTCGCAATTAAATTAGAATTGGTTTCAACTTTTTGGTCTTCTGTAAACATTCCCTGAAACTCAAAACGAATTGAGCTTGCCGATTTATATTTATAGGTAATGTCAATAACTCCGATTTGTGTTCTTAAATTTTTGAATCCGGCATTTGAAGCATTAAACTGAATGATATTACGGTTGTAAAACTGATTAGCATAAATAAAAGTTGCTTTAACTTTCTTGTTGAACTTTTTATTTATTTCAATAAAGAAATCATGGTAATACTTATAATTGTTATTGAAGGAACCTAAGTTTGTGTAATAGTTCACCCCATTAACAGTGCTGTCTAACCGTTTCTCCTGAGCACCCGACAATTCAGCGAAATCCCATTTGGTACTGTAATAGGTCATGTGTGTTGCGCTATCAGAAACCGCGTATTGCTTTAAACCATGCGCCTGTGAATAATTAAAAGTGATTTCCAATCCATATTTACCACCAATTGGAGAGCCTTTCTTAAACTTATACTGACCTTCAAACATAAATCCAATTTCCCCTTTTAATTGAGTCGCGTATGGATTCAATGCCAATAAAGTGTATGAATGTTGTTTTGTGGTAGCAGGTAAATAATTTATTAATAAATTTTGTAAACCTTCATTTCTATCACTTCTATAACTCATGTTATCAATCCGTTTTCCCTGTAACAACAATGAAAAACCTTTCCCTGCATATGATATGGTTGAAAACAAAGCATCACCATATTTATAGGAGCCATTGTTATCACCGGAAGGATCGTTTATTTTATAAGCGTATTCCGTATTGAAATTAAATCCTTCACGGATAATATTTATTCTTCCGCCGTAACATCCAACATTTTCAGGAAGTATCAGATTATTATCCTGGTCTGACTGAAATTTACTTACAAAACTACCGCCTAAAATCACACGGGTTTTTTTGTTACCTAAGATTGAGTCAAACAATTCATTTACATTTAACTCTCCGTCAAATCCGCGGACAATACCTGGGCCTTTGCCGAAAAACAAACGCTGTTTACCAATCACACCTTTAAATGTAAATCCTTTATACGGATTAGAAATAATCCTTGCTCCGTCAATTGAATTATCGTAAAGAAGTCCGGGTTCATAATACGCACGTAGCATTAAACCACTTCCAAACTGCTCGTAAAAGTTTCCTACTGTAACATCTAACAAATTGGTTTGATACCTCGCAAAACGGTTAACGATTCCTTCACCTTTATAGGATGGTAAAAATCCCTGACGAACATTGTTATAAGCTTCATAGCGTACGCCTGCCGAAAATTTCCCTCGCGTATAATTGATGTTTCCAAAAACATTCGATAAAAGTTTTTCAGGAACTTTTGGCGCACCGATTAAAGAATCAGCTTCGTAATATTGTGCGTCAATCTGAAAATTACCGTGAATAGAGTTCAATTCTTCGGCAACATTATTCTGTGCCATTACATTTTCAGCACTTGTAATGAATGCCGCAATTAAAATAATCCTACCTGTACTTTTCAGAAATTTCATAAATAAATTTTAGTGCTTAAGTTTTTCTCCTTTTGCTACAGCTTTTATGTTTTCGTATAATTTATCTTCGTCGCCTTCGGCGTATGAATTATGGCTCCAAACAATTTTCCCGGTGCCATCAATCAAAAAAGTATGAGGAACGTTATTGACATTCATCGCTCTTTTAAAGTCTTGGTTCTCGTCGATGTAAACTTCATATTCCCACCCCTTGGTTTTCACATCTGTCACTACTTTGCTTGAGCTACGTGCATCATCAATTGAAATAGCAATTAATTTGACACCGGTTTCTTTTTGCCATTCAGTATAGTTTTCAGCAATGGCATCCAATTCTTTTTTACATGGTTTACACCAGGTTGCCCAGAAACTGATAACGATAGGCTTGCCATCATTGGCAAAAGTACTTGAATTGATTTTCGATCCATCCAGCTTTTTTAATGTAGCTGCAGGTATTTTATCTCCGTCAGAAGATATGAATGCCGAACACAATGTGAAAACGGCGAGCGATAATAAAATTACTTTTTTCATAGTTAGTTTGGTTTACAAATATTCAAAGTATTTAATTCAAATAAAATGCCAATAAATCACGTATTTAATTTAAAATTGTAATCTTAACATAATTTCAGGAATACAATTTTAGCCCCGATAGCTATCGGGATTAATTTATAAAGCTAATTGTTTAAGATTTAGACGCCAAACAAATTCTATTTTTTCTTCTTGGAAACCGTAATACGCGTACTTTTAGAGGGTTTTGCGGTTAATTTAGGCACGGTTTTTGATTTTAATTTTGTGGCTTTTTCACTCACCGCAGCCGGCTTCTCTTTCGTTTTTACATCTTTCCAGGTCTGATAAATATCCTGTTGAACAGGGCGGTATGCAGGCTCCCTTTGTAATGGCTCACATGCTTTTAATGAATTATGGCACTCGTAAGGCAATTGCTGATATAATTTAGTTCCTTCGGTTTTCCAGGCAATCATCTGATCGCTCACGTCTTTAATTATCTTCCCGGGGTTACCCACTACCACTTTACGTCTTGGTATAACCGTTTCTGCCTGAACAAAACACAAGGCCCCAACAATACATTCATCGCCAATCACAACATTATCCATGATAACGCTGTTCATTCCAATTAATGAATTTTTACCTACAGTTCCTCCGTGAATAATGGCGCCATGGCCAATATGTGCCCCTTCTTTTAATAAAACAGTGGTTCCCGGGAACATATGAATGGTACAGTTTTCCTGGACATTACATCCGTCTTCTATAATAATTTGACCCCAGTCGCCACGTATAGCAGCTCCCGGACCAACATAAACATCTTTACCAATAATAACATTACCGGTAACGGTGGCGTTTGGATGAATGAATGCAGATTTGTGAATAACAGGCTTATAGCCGTTAAATTCGAAAACGTTCGCCATAAAGCAAATAATTACATTACCTCGCAGCTGTAATCAGTGCCTAAAGCTTTGCCGCTCTCTTCGTAAGTTTTTAAGCATTTGTTCTTGGCATCTCCCTCATTAAATTCTTTCATTGAATATTGAGTTTGATTAACATAACCCCCATTAGGAATAGGATTAACAGATTTACATGCACAACTGTAATTTTTTTTGCAAGATGCGAATAAACCCACAAAAGCGGCTAATAAGATTAACTTCTTCATTTATTAAAAGTTTGGTTAAAGATACTAATTTTATGGATTATTTGCACGTAAGTTTGAAGGTTTAATACTTATCTTTATAGATTATCAATATGGAGAATATCATAGATAAAGTGCCTACTGAGGCCTTGTTGGCCGAATTAACACGGGAAAGGTACATCCGCAAGACCAATAATGGGAATAACGAGATTTACATAATCACTAATGCCAATTCGCCTAATGTGATGCGCGAAATCGGTCGTTTACGTGAAGTTACTTTCCGTTTGGCAGGGGGTGGTACAGGCAAGGAAATTGATTTAGATGAGTATGATTTAAGCTCCCATCCTTATCAACAATTGCTGGTTTGGAATCCTGAGGACAAAGAAATTGTAGGTGCCTATCGTTTTATAGCTTGTAAGGATGCGGAATTTATTAATGGTAAAGTCAATTTAGCTACTACCGAATTATTTGATTTCAGTCCTGCTTTTTATAAAGATTATGTGCCATACACTATTGAATTAGGTCGCTCATTTATTCAACCGATGTATCAACCTTCTGAACAATTCCGAAAGGGTTTATTTAGTTTAGATAATTTGTGGGATGGACTAGGGGCTATTGTAATTGATAATCCGTTTATGAAATATTATTACGGTAAGGTGACCATGTACACTGATTTTAATGTAACCGCGAGGGATTACATTCTCGCATTCTTAAAACATTATTTCCCGGATCCTGATCACTTAGTTACACCTATACACAGTGTGGAATACAAAACCGATGTAATTGAATTTTTAAAAGAATTAGGAACCCTTTCATACAAAGAAGGCCATGCTATTTTAAATAAAAAAGTCCGTGCATTAGGAGAAAACATTCCGCCAATGGTGAATGCATATTCAAATTTATCAAGTACAATGAAAGTATTTGGTACGGCCATCAATCCAACATTTGGCGGTGTTGAAGAAACCGGCATTTTAGTGAAAATTGCCGATATATATGAAAGTAAGAAAGAAAGGCACATCAATTCTTACCTTCTCGAAAAAGGATTATTAAAAGCTTAAGACTAATTTACCGTGATAATTAAGAAAGCCCTATTCACCAAAACATCGGCTAAGGTTACAGAATGCCCTAAACCTATTATGCCCGAATTTGCCTTTATTGGCAGAAGTAATGTTGGGAAGAGCTCACTTATAAATATGTTGTGCAACAATAATAAATTGGCGCATACATCATCCACTCCCGGTAAAACTAAAATCATCAACCATTTTTTAATTAACGACAAATGGTACTTGGTAGATTTACCCGGTTACGGTTACGCTAAAACAAGTAAAACTAACCGTGACTTGTTCGAAGACATTATAACATCTTATGTTACCAAACGCCCCAATTTAATTTGTTTGTTTGTTTTGGTTGATTACAGATTACCATTACAACAAATTGATGCGGAGTTTATGCAATGGCTCGGCCAAAACAATATTCCTTTCTGTGTCATTTTCACAAAAGCCGATAAACTAACTAAAACAGAGTTAAAAAATAATCTGGAGAATTATCTTTTAAAATTGTCTTATATTTTTGAAGACGAACCCAATTATTTAATTAGCTCAGCAAAAGATAAAAAAGGACAGAAAGACATTCTGGATTTCATCGAAGCGCATTTT
>Ga0154020_10000457_pt1 | contig 49369 bp, 33 predicted proteins | sample Klosneuvirus_201_FD_109709 | JGI IMG/M metagenome (GOLD analysis project Ga0154020, IMG submission 109709) | Active sludge microbial communities from wastewater, Klosterneuburg, Austria - Klosneuvirus_20160825_MG | ecosystem: Engineered > WWTP > Aerobic digester > Activated sludge | place... | reverse complement strand
GGCAAGGAGCCGGACTTTGAGATGCGGTTCAAGACCAAGTTCGGAGCCCATCGCGTCGTCAGTGAGACCATGGAAGCCGCCTATTACGGAGTCCACCTGTGGGCTGCTGCGGTCAAGGAAGCTGGAACCGAGAAAGCCCGCGAAGTCCTCCAAGCCGTGAAGCAAAAGGAGTACTCACTGCGCGGCGTGAAGGTGCGCGTGGATCCAAGCAACCAGCACACCTGGAAAGAGTTTGAGCTGGGCAAACTCGGAGCTCACAATCAGCTCTCGATCATCGACACCGGACACGAGATTCTACCCCCGATTTCGTTCCCAGGTACTCGAACCCGCGCGGAGTGGAACGTCTTTCTCGACTCTCTGTTCACGCGCTGGGACAGCAACTGGGCCAACCCTCACAAACCCAGCCATGCCCGCAGCAAGTGAATTCTTTTTTACAACATAGTCTACTCGATCGCCTCCGAGCCACGAGCCTGGGCAAGCACTTGGGCGTTGCCGACCTCAAGGAGCAGAGCCTCGGAGCAGTCCTGGCGCGCGATCTGCTCGGCGGGGTGGTGTCGTGCTTGGTGACGATTTCCTTCAGTCTGTCCTTTGCCGCCATGATCTTTGCCGGCGATCTGGTCACGAGTCTACCGCAAGGAATCAGCATGGTGCTGATGTGCGCCGGAATCACCATAGCCATCGTTTCCTTAACGAGTCCGTTCTATTTTGCGATCGCAGGTCCGGACTCCCGACCGACCGCAGTGCAAAGTACGATGGCCGCATCGCTGATCGCCGCGCTTCACGGCAATCCGGGGGCGCACTCCTCGGTACTCTTGGCCCTGGCGCTGAGCACGGTGATCACCGGAGCGCTCCTCTATCTGGCGGGTCGGCTCAAGATGGGTCGCTGGATTCGCTATGTTCCCTATCCGGTGATCAGTGGTTTTCTGGCAGCGACTGGTTGGGTGCTTTTCCTCGGTGGTCTGCGCGTAATAAGTGATCTTCCACTGGGCTTTGCGGCCCTGAAGATGCTCGATCAACCCTATGTGGGGGAGCGTTTGATCGTGGGGCTCGGACTGACTGCGGTGTTCTGCGCGGTGCTGTTTCGGACCCATCACTTTATGTGGCTGCCGATTCTGCTGATTGGCGGAACCGCCCTGACTCATCTGACGCTTTTGCTGCGAGGAATTCCGATCGCTGCGGCCCAAGAACACGGCTGGCTGCTGCGCGTGAAGACCGGCAGCGGAGTGTGGTCTCCGTATCGCGAGCTACTCCACGCGCTACCTCATATCAACGAGCACAGAGGCATCATCTTCTGGCATTTTCTCGGCAGCGTCGCAGTGCTGACCGCAGTCACCTCGATTGGGGTTCTGGTGACCGCAGCCGCGCTGGAACTTGCGACCGCGAGCGACGCCGATCTCGATCGCGAGCTCAAAGGTCACGGACTTGCCAACGTACTGTCCGGACTCTGCGGTGGAGTGGTCGGCTGCAATGCCATCGTGCGCAGCGCGCTCAACCGCCAGGCCGGCGCAGCGACGAGAATGAGTGGCCTGATTGCCGGTCTTCTGTGCCTGCTGATAAATCTCGGGAGTCCGCAATCGGCAGGGCTGCTGGCGCGACCCGTGATGGGAGCCACGCTGATGTACCTCGGTCTACGCCTACTTAAGGAGTGGGCTGTGGCCACACGGCACAAGCTCAAGCGCGGCGAATACATCGTCGTCTTGGTGATGCTGGTGCTGATCATTCGCTTCGGCTTTGTGGTCGGTCTCGCGACTGGACTGGTCGCGTCGTGCATCACCTTCGCGATCAGCTATAGCCAGATCAGCGTGGTCAAACAGACCTTCACCTGCGATGAACACACGAGCAAAGTACAGCGCTCCGCAGAGGAGACAGGGATTCTGCGTCGCAATGGAGTCCACTACCGCATCCTGCGGCTGCGTGGCTATCTGTTCTTTGGTTCGATCATCACGCTCATTGATGACATGCGACAACAGATCGAGCAGAGCAAGCCACCGATGCTCGCTCTGGTGCTCGATTTTCTGACCGTCAACGGAATGGATACCTCGGCAGCACATACCTTCCTGAAGCTCAGGCAGACTGCGGAGCGCCGCAATGTTCAAGTGGTATTCTGCTCGCTGAGACCAGAGACCGAGGCCATGCTGCGACGGGAGCGATGTCTGACCGATGACTCACGATGTCTGGTGCAAGAGAATCTCGATGTCGCGATGGAGTGGTGTGAAACGCAGATCCTACTCGCCCACGCATCGGAATCACAGCTGCATCGACCGCTGACGGAGTGGCTCGCCCGGGAGCTTGGGAGCGACGCCAATGCTCAGCGCTTCCTCTCGTATGTTGAAGAACTCGAGCTAAAGTCCGGCGAGCATCTGTTTCGCCAGGGAGATCCTCCTTCCGAGGTCTACGTCGTGGCGTCTGGACGAGTAGGAATCTATCTGGAGCTGCCCGATCGTCCGCGACTGCGGCTGCGCTCCGTCACCTCGAATACGACGCTCGGCGAGATGGCTGTGTATCGCAAGAGTCCGCGCTCTGCGTCCGTGATCTGCGAAGAACCAACACGAGTCTACCGACTAAGCTGTCAGTCCATTGCCAAGATGGAAGACGAAGAGCCAAAGCTGGCCATCGCTTTCCATGGCTTTGTTGTACGGACCATGGCTGACCGCTTAGGCGGTTCCGACAAGACCATCGCCGCACTCGAGCGCTGACTCCCGCGCAGCCGCATTCCTAGGCCGCTCCGATGTCCTTGCTCGCAACCTCAGGCTTGGCCGGCTCAACTTTGGAAGCCAGCTCGTGCGCGGCGTGACTGACATTCTCTCCGGTCTCCTCCAGTCGATGCGCGGCTTTGTGGGTGCTCTCCTGCACCAAGTCACCGACCTTCTGCACGACCTCAGAGACCTTGCCCTTGACACGATCAACGACTGCTTCCCCCTTTCCGACCACCTCACCAACCTTTCGATCGGCCTCGCGGACCATCTCTTTGGCGCGTTCCGCTGCTGCGTCAATCTTTGCCGTCACTTTCGATGAAGATTCGCTTCCGGTATTTGCCAACATGAGCTTCTCTTTCTGCGCCTTCTCAAAAGGGGCCAAGTTGTTTCCGACAACCCTGAGCGGTGCATCGCGCATGCCAAGTCAAGCGCAGTCGCTCGCCCAAGAAGTATTTGACTGCGCAACAAACTCCATCCTGGCATATCCGTTGCTGTTTCATGGGCACACAGAATCACAAGGAGGAGCCGACCATGCTACTTGCCGTTCTCATCATGCTGCTTGTGTTCAGCCTGCTCGGTGGGGGTTGGGGATTCGAGCGCTTCGGCTTCGGCAGTATTACTCCTTTGGGACTCATTTTCTTCCTCCTGTTCATCCTGTGGCTCGCAGGACAGTTACGCTTTTTCTAGGTCGATCTCTGTACTTACCGACCAGGACCGAATGTGTCACATCCGCTCGCCGTAGCAGATCCGCGCGTTCCTACGGATGACAGAGATCGAGGTGAAGACGGGAGGAATCAGCAAGGAGAGCGAAAAGAAACGGTCCTAGGGAGTTGGGCCTGCAAGATCCACCGACTCGAGCATCCGCCCTTCATCATCAAGGATCTCTGACATCATGCCGGTGAGGCGTACTTGCTCGATCGCTCGATCGCGAATCGCATTCCGGAAGGCATCTCCACGTGCCCCGACTTCCCGCCACAGCGCGGACTCTGGATCATTCAGTTTGATGTCTGCCATGTTGAACTCCTTTCCCGCCCGGCCAGCATTTCGACGGGCGGTTTCCCGTTGGTTATTTGCTGTCGAGCAGAGACCTCAGCTCCACCCATTCCCTTTCGAGGAGCGCCCTGGTCTCATCCCAGGTGCTCGCTGTTTCGTTATCGAGTTGCATCCAATACACCGCTGGGAGAGCAAGGCATGTGCCATGCGGACAGAGACCAGGACGCTGGCATACGTAGTGCATCAGAGACAAATCGGAGGTACCTATCATGTTTGAGCCATCCCTAAAGCCGCCGGCCGCACGCACCGAACAGAAGTCCTGCACCGAGAAGCCACCTGGGCAGCGCACAGACGCACAATCGACCGAGTGGGATGAAGTCGATGAAGCGTCGTGGGAGTCCTTTCCTGCCAGTGATCCTCCCGCACACTCGGTCAGAATCGCAGCCCGTCGAGTCCCCCAACAATGAAATGATACGACCGCCGCTCCTTCTGCACTGGAGTCGGGGTCGCTATCGTGGACTTGGTCTTGAACTTGGGAATGCGAAGGGAGTCGCGCTTAGCTCGTCGCCTGAGCTTTCTGGTAACGGTCCTTCGAGACAGAGAGCTTCCCATCCGTAGAGACACCAGTAGTAGTGCCGCTTGTAACGGAGTACGCACACAATCTCCGTGGCAAGCACCTCGTTGAGGATTCTGATCACCGCCTTGCGACCAGCCTGGTAGCCGTGCGTGACGGCACCTCTCTCAATGTGTTGGCGCGCGCGCCGCCGAAGTTCGGTGATGTCGAGAAGGAACGGCTTTTCGATGTCTGATTTTTTCATGACCGCTACCAAATGCAATGCTTGTGCCACTAAGAAGGAAGCTCAGCTTGTCCCCGGACATCGGACTCCAAGGGCGGACCTGTATGGTACTGCGTGGACCGTGCGGTTCTGCCACGATGTGCCTGTATGTCTCACTTCCGCGAAGCTTCGATGGCCCCGTGATTCTTGAAAATCGAATCCTCCGCAGCAAGGATGTACTGGTATGGTCGCAGTGTCGATGACTCTCGCAGAACGACTGCTCGCCCTGTCCCTGTCCAAACTTGCGGTGTGGGTCTATGATAACGATCACGCGCGGATTCGCTGGGCCAACCGCGAGGCGCTGCTGCTGTGGAAGGCGAACAGCGTCGACGAGCTTCAGGAACGCGACTACTCGGGCAACTCGCCAGCGACCCAAGCCCGGCTCGACAACTACGTGCGGACGATTCGCAATGGCGAGGAGGTTGCCGAGGACTGGACGCTCTATCCGAAGGGCAAGCCTGCGACGATGACTCTATACGGTTCGGCCATCACCCTGGATGATGGACGACTGGCGATTCTGTTTCAGGCCATGCCCAAGGATCAGACGCTCGAAGGCTCAATGGTGCGTGGTGTCGAGGTGCTTCGTCATACCTCGCTGATGGTCAGTCTGTTCAACGAAGAGGGCGGCGAGCTGTTCCACAATCCGGCGGTGCTGCGCGAGTTCGGTGCGAACACCAAGCTCTCATCTTGGCTCCCCACCCACTGGCAAGAGATCTTACGCACCGTCGCTGCCGGCGAATCCTATCAGGCCGAACTAGCGGTCCAGGTTCTGTCCGGACAGCGCTGGCACATCGTGGAGGCGCGCCCTGCGACCGATCCGGTGACAGGTCAGCGCGGAATGCTCTTGCAGCAGCGCGACATCAGCAAGCGTCGGCAAGCGGAGGAGCTGGCCGAGAGCCGCAACATCCTCGTCGAAGAACTCCATCATACGGTGGCGCTGGTCGAAAAGCAGGTTCAGGAACGGACTCGGCAGCTAAGCGAAGCAAAAGACGCGGCGGAGTCGGCCAATCGCTCCAAGAGTGCATTTTTGGCCATGATGAGTCATGAGATCCGCACTCCTATGAATGGCGTGATCGGCATGACCGCGCTGCTCATGGGAACGCGTCTGACCGACGATCAGCAGGACTATGTGGTGACCATTCGCAACAGTGGGGAAGCGCTGCTCGCGGTCATCAATGACATCCTCGATTTCTCGAAGATCGAGTCCGGTCGTCTCGATCTGGAGCCCCATCCGTTCGATTTGGGAGAGTGTCTGGAGTCTGTCCTGGATCTATGTGCCCTGCGAGCCGGACAGAAGAAATTGGATCTCTGCTACCTCATTGCGGAGCAAGTTCCGCATGGGCTCATCGCGGACTCTACGCGCCTGCGACAAATCCTGGTCAATCTGATCGGCAACGCCGTCAAGTTTACAGAACGCGGTGAGGTGAGTGTCGCAGTTGGCCGTCTGCCGCAGCAGCCGAGGAAGGAACCCGACCGCGAGCTGGTGTTGCAGTGTAGTGTTCGTGACACTGGGATTGGCATTCCACCAGATCGTCAGGCCCGACTCTTCCAGAGCTTTAGCCAGGTCGATGCCTCCACCACTCGCAAGTACGGGGGAACGGGCCTGGGACTCGCGATCAGCAAGCGCCTGGTAGAGCTGATGGGAGGCCGAATGTGGGTCGAGAGTTCTGGGATTCCAGGGGCCGGATCGACGTTCCACTTTACGATTCAGGCAGAACTTTCTGGTGGGACCGAGCGGGGACTCCTGAGCGAACGCGCGGCCCCCCTTCGTGGTCAGCGTGCCTTGGTCATTGAGCCGAGCGCCTCGGTCCGACAGTTTGTGATGCAGCACCTTTCGGCCTGGGGAATGTCCGCGCAGGCGGTGGCATCTCTCCCAGCGGCACTCGATCTGATGACGCGAGGGACTCGCTTTGCCGTCGCACTGCTCGGACATCGCTGTCCGGATTTTCGGTCGCTTCAGCAGGTGAATCAGCTGCGACAAGCAGCCCAAGGAGCAACGCCCCAGCTGATTCTGATGAGTCCATTGGGAGAGGTAATTCCCTCCGGGCAGGAGTTTAGCGCGGTCCTTCACAAGCCACTCAAAGCGAGTCGTCTGCTCGATGTGCTGCTGGAGCTTCTGGTTGCGGACTCTGTACCACGGACCTCGAGGTCAGGCATCAGCGGAGCGAGCTGGATTCCGCAGGGAGCGGCGCTGCCGCTACGAATCTTGCTTGTGGAGGACAACGCCACCAACCAGAAGCTGGCACGTCTGCTCCTCGAACGGATGGGCTATCGAACCGACCTTGCGTTTAACGGACTGGAGGCAGTTCAAGCGCTGCACCGGCAACCGTACGACGTGGTCCTGATGGATATGCAGATGCCCGAGATGGACGGACTGGAAGCGACCCGCCGCATTCGCAGTGACTTCCCAGCGGCGCAGCAGCCTCGGATCATTGCAATGACCGCCAACGCACTGCGCGGTGATCGCGAGCGCTGTCTGCAAGCAGGAATGGATGACTATCTGAGCAAGCCGATTCGCGTAGAGGAGCTACGGTCGGCCCTTCTGCGCTGCCACAACCTCGGTACAATGTCCGAAGGAGGCGATCGCTCCGCAGAGATTCCCATTGAGCAAAATGCCTTCTCCCAGCAAGAAAAGGAGTATGCGGACCTCGAAGTCGCAGCGCAGGAACGGCTTCGGCGCGTGACCGGAAACGATGCAGCGCTGATGAGAGAACTACTTGATACGTTCCTGCAAGACGCCGAAGATCTGCTCGCCTCCGCCAAACACTCACTCGAGATCAATGATCTCGATCCGGTTCATCGGGCCTTTCACTCGATGAAGGCGAACGCTGGAGAGCTTGGCGCAAGCGCCCTCCATCACGAGGCCAGAGAGCTAGAGCACCTGGCCAAACATCGACGCTGCGAAGACCTACGGGAGCGACTTCCGGGATTCTCTGTTCAGGTACAGCAAGCCTGCATCGCTCTGAAGCGACTGCGTGATCGCCTTACGGACTGAGCACCGCGAGTCGATCCCGTAGGCGCAGAAGGGCACGACACGCCACCTGCACCAAGACTGCAAACGTAGGCATGCGGGCTGTCAGTTCCTGAGCCTTTCCGTGCGACGCCATCTGCTCCAGCTCGCGCGCATCTTGGTGCAGTGTGCTCGCGCCAAGCTCTCCTGCGTTCGCTTTGAGCATGTGAATGGCGCGATGAACCACCACCAGATCTCCTCTGTTTAAGGCTCCCTGCGCATCGGAAAGGAGTCCTTCTGCGTCCTGCAAAAATGTCTCGAGCAGCTCGACAATCAGCTCCGGACTGTTGCCGGTAATTCTCTTCAGGCGTTCGTACGCCACCGCTTCAATGTCCCCCGTTTCCGCAGTCTGCGCCGGTGGGACTGACTCCGTACTTCGACCGCCACTGCGAGCACTGGGCCCCCCGACAGTGGTCGGCCTCCCCGTCTGAATCTCCACACCCGCTGGTCCAGTCTGGCAGCGCTGTAAGGCGGCCCACAGCTCGGCGACGCGGATTGGCTTGCTCAGATAGTCGTCCATTCCTGCTTGCAGACAGCGCTCCCGATCACCGTGCAGCGCGTTGGCGGTCATCGCAATGATTCGCGGCTGCTGCGCCGCTGGGAAGTCACTGCGAATGCGGCGGGTCGCTTCCAGTCCGTCCATCTCGGGCATCTGCATATCCATCAGGACCACGTCGTACGGTTGTCTCTGAAGTGCATCGATCGCTTCGATTCCGTTGGCTGCAATGTCGGTTCGATAGCCCATCCGTTCGAGGAGCAGACGCGCCAGCTTCTGATTGGTGGCATTGTCTTCCACAAGCAAGATCCGCAATGGAAGCACCGCCCCCATCGGGGTGAGTGTCTCGCCACTTTCCGACGGCTTGGGAGTCCGCGGCTCGGAATCTTTGACCAGCAGATCCACCAGCGCATCAAAGAGTCGCGACGCTTTGAGCGGCTTGCTCAGAACCGCACTAAATTCCTGCGCATGAGGAGGACTCTCACCAAGAGGACTCATCAATAGCAGGAAGGGCTCCTGACCGCTGTGGGCCCGGCGCAGTCGCTCGATAAACTGCCGCGACTCCGAATAGGGAGCCCGATGTCCGAGCAGCGCAACCGAGAAGCGATTCCCCTGCGACAGCAGCGACAGCGCATCGGAATACGCGGCCACAGCAACCGGAATCATTCCCCACGACTCCAGGTGCTGCGCAACAAAGTGACGAACCGACACGCTCGGCTCGATCACCAAGGCACGCTGACCATTCAGTGGTGAGTCCGTCGGTGGGCTCGTGCTGCGTGCTCCGTCTTCGGCACTCTGTGAGGCCATCGTGAAGTGGAAGGTAGAGCCCTGTCCAGGAATGCCCGAAGACTCCACCCACATCCTACCGCCCATCAGCTCGGTGAGTCGCTTGCTGATCGCGAGTCCCAAGCCGGTGCCTCCATACTTGCGGCTGGTCGAGGCATCCACTTGGCTGAAGCTCTGAAAGAGTCGAGGCTGACGATCGAGCGGGATTCCGATTCCGGTGTCACGAACCTTAAACTGGAGCTGCAAGTCTCGCGACGAGGTCTGCGCCCCTGGTCGATCGAGAAGCTGAATCGAGACACTCACTTCGCCGCTCTCTGTAAACTTTACGGCGTTGCCGATCAGATTGACCAGAATTTGTCGCAGGCGGGTCGAATCCCCCACGATGACCGAAGGAACTTGTCGATCGATCAAATAGGTGAGATCGATCTTCTTCTGGCCAGCACGAATCGCGCACAGATCGAGCACCGACTCCATACACTCCCCTAGCTCGAACGGATGAGGTTCCAGCTCAAGGCGACCCGATTCAATCTTGGAGAAATCCAAGATGTCATTGATGACCGAAAGGAGTGCCTCTCCGCTGTTGCGGATGGTAACAACGTAGTCCTCCTGCTCGGCGGTCAGGCGCGTTCCCATGAGCAGCGCGGTCATTCCGATCACGCCGTTCATCGGGGTGCGGATTTCGTGGCTCATAGTGGCGAGAAAGGCACTCTTCGATCGGTTGGCAGACTCCGCAGCGTCCTTGGCTTCACTCAACTGGCGGGTGCGTTCCTTGACCTTTTGCTCCAGCGACAGACGCTCTTGGGTAATGGTCTGATACGCGTTGGCATTGTCGAGCGCAGCAACGGTCAGACCGACCAGGTTGGCCATCCCAATCATCGGCGCACTGTTGGGATGCACCCGCGCCTGCAAAGACAGCTGGGCCGCCGTATTTCCTGCAAACAGAATGTAGCTGGAATAGGGAGCCTCGGCGCGCAGACTAAACAGCGCCCACTCATCCATCTGGAGCTTGTGGGACAGCGCCTGACGCCGCAGCTCACGAACGTCGGTCGCGCAGAACACCGCTGCCTGCGTCGTCAGCTCGGCTGGCAGCTCATCGGACTCCAGCCGCAGGCGACTGATGTGCTGGCTGACTTCGTCTTCATAATATCCGTCGAACGCTTGCACACGATAGAAGTCCTGGTCACGTCGCCGCTCCAAAATGATCGCGCGCTCAAAGTTCAGCTCATAGACGACGAAGTTGACCGCCCCCCATAGGATCTCTCCCACATCGCGGGTGGAGTTAAAGCGCTGACCACGCTGATGCAGACTCCGATAGATCCGAATCTGATCGTCGAGCTGCGCGCGCGCCGCATTCATATCAAGCTCGACCTGCACCAGCCGCTTGACCTGATTGGCCAAGTGTTGGCAGCGATGCTCTAGCTCGCTTGTACGTGCTTCCCAGACTCCGCAGTGGGGGCACGGCTCTTCCGACTTCTGTCCCATCTCACACTTCGCTTCGATTCATTCCGTACGGGCTCAGTAGAAGACCACGAGCACCACGGTGTAGTTGTGGAAGGAGTTCACCTGATTGACGGGTCCAAACTCGCCATAGGTATAGAAGCCGAGCCACGGCGCCGTCGTTCCGACTCCTTGCTGAAGCTCGGACAGCAGCGCGAGCTTCTGATCCTCATGCAGCAGCATCTTGCCGCGTCCTCCGCAGTCGAACTGCAAGACAAACTTCGGCGGCTGACCCGCCAGCTGCGAGACGATGACATCTCGGGCATGAAGCAGTCCGTTCCTCACTTCCTCGGCATCGCGACGAGTCATCCAGACCAGCTGTCCTTCGGTGACCTCGGTAGGAATCGAGACGGAGCGAGTCGCGTCGTCTTTGCCCGGCACAAAGCGCAGGATGAGCTGCATCTCACTCCCAAAGTGCAGCGGCGCTGGAAATCCGAGCGCAAGCGGAACGATGACCTTGCCCCAGTCCGCAAAGTCCACTTCGCTCACATACTCCTTAAATACATCAAGGGTTGGCTTGCCATCGATCTCGTAGATGACGTTGCCGGCGCAGCGCGTGATCGTGCGCTCACTGCCGATTGGAACACTGCCATGATTCACGACGGTGATCAGCCGCAAGGAACCACTGAGCAGCGCCCAGCTAACGCCATCCGAAATCACGGAATCATTACAGTACTGATAGGTCTGGAGCATGCGGAAGTTCTCGCCTGCCAGACCTCCGAGCACGGGAAGACGCTGCGCCGCCGGAAGTCCCTCATTCAGACCTGCCATCAATCGATCGTAGTTGCAGGTCAGTCCATCGCTGAACATAAGGAGCGCACAGGAGTCGTCGCGAACGTGGGGAGCAATCTCCGCAGCGACGGACTTTCCCACCGCATGCGCTGCTGCCTTCACACCTTGGGAATGTCCGCAGACCATCTGCACTTCATCACTCTGGACCACCATGACGCCGACCACGAAGTTGGACTCATCGGCAAGCGACGGACCTACGACTCCCTCTCCGGAACAGCCGCACAGCGGGGCGCGCCCGGTGGCCTCCCGAATGCTGTCGATCAACATCTGCTGGTTGTAGCCGACAGTGGCGAAGACCAGGACAAAGTCCGGCTTGTCGATCCCGGCTTGCTCGAGGGCCTGCGTCACCGCTTGTCTGCCAGCGATGCTCGCACTCCGGTGCCTGCTGGTTCCAACGCCTGCGCGAGTCCCCTTGCCCATGTGAAGTCCCCCTTCCGCAACGGAGCGGCTGATTCTGTCATCAAGCCCGCCCAGGAAGCACAGAGGGTATCACATGGAGGTAATCAAAGGAACCGGGATTGTGGTCAAGCCAGCGCGTCCCCGTCGATGGGAAGCGTGGCACCATGGCGGTATCTTTTCCTGCGCCGCGGTGATAGGATGTCTGCTTTGTCTGCTGAGTTGCACTCTGCCCTCCCTTTTGCTTGGCTGGGGGACCGCACATGGGGACACGAGCTGGCGTAGGAACGAGCAGTCACCACAATCCACGCGTGGCCGCGAAGGAAGCCGTCGCTCTGGCCATTGAGCGCGCAGGCATTGTGCAGCCGAGCTTCGTGCTGGTCTTTTCGGCGGTGGGCTACGAGCAGCCGGTCTTGCTCGAGAGCATCCGTGCCCTGACGGGAAGGGTGCCGCTCTGTGGATGTTCGGGGGAAGGCGTCATCAGTCAGCGGCTCGCCGATGAGAGCAACTTCGTCGTAGGGGTGATGGTCGTTGAAAGTGACGAGCTTCGAATGGTGACTGGTCACGCCACCGGCCTCCTTGCGAATCCCGAACAGGTCGGAGCATCGCTGGCAACGTCGCTGGCCAGCGCGCTTGGTGACGATGCCAAAGCGCTGCTGCTGTTTGCCGATGGAATTACTTGCAACTACGACCGGCTGATGGCCGGACTGTATGATCGACTCCCCGAGGCGCAGCATCTCCCTATTTTGGGAGGTCTGTCCGGAGAGAACCACCGGATGCTGGAAACCTTCCAGTACTGTAACGATGCGGTCGTCCGCGATGGGATCTCTTGGGCCCTGCTCTCTGGATCTGCGCAGCTGGCGCTGGCGATCAATCACGGCAGTCTCCCGATCGGCAGTGAGCGAGTGATCACCCGCTGCCAAGGGAATCAGATTCAAGCGATCGATGGCCAGCCAGCGCTCACGGTCATCAAGGAATACGTGAGCGATGCGGATGTCGCCGATTCCGGAAATGCCATCATTCCGCTCGCGCTTGGTTTTGCTCTACCCGCGACACAGGGCGGGGAGCCGCCTCTGCTACTAAGGCCCATTCGTAGCACCGACTCTGCGACCGGGACGATCTTCCTTCCTTCCGAGGTCCGTGAAGGACAGCGGTTCTGGATGGCGCGTCGCGACACGGAAGCGGTCGGTGCGGGTCTGCTGCGGGTTCGCGACAGCATTGCAACCCAACTCGGCGGACGGACTCCCAAGCTGGTCTTGCAGTTTGACTGTGCAAGCCGGGGGAAGCTGCTGCTGCGCGAGGAACAGAAGCTGACTTTCCTGCGCAGACTACAGCAGGGAATCTCCAGCACCGCACCATGGCTAGGGGTGTACACCTATGGTGAGTTTGGACCGGTTGCGGAGCGCAACGATTTCCACAGCTACTCGGTGGTCTTGGCCGCGTTTTACTAAGGGCAGCAGCATGAGCAGGCTCTCTCGATAAAGCCGGGCTTTGGCAGAGGACGAACATGGATCTGAAGCAACCCCCAATGCACTCTACAGAACCCTCTCCAGACCCGCAGGTGAAGCTCCTGGAGAATCGCATTCGCGAGCTGGAGCACCAAAATCAGCAGCTTGCTCATCAGGTCAAACGACTCGTCCAAGCCGAGCGCGACATGTATCGCGCCAATGAACAGTTCGACACCCAGATCGCGCTCTACCGCGGCTTGTACGCAGCAGGCCGGCGGCTGAACTCGACGCGCGAGATCGACGAGATTCTCTGGGTCGCGGTACACAGCATCATCACCGATCTAAATATCGAACGGAGCATTGTCTTTGAAGGCATCGCTGATCGCGATTCCTATGTGCCACGCTGTTACGATGGCTATTACGAGCCGGCGGTCGAGGAGCATATCGCGTCGCTGAGCCTGAGCCGAGAAGTCATCCCGCCGTTCCTGCAAGTACATCAGGGCATCTTCTGTCATCTGGACTCCCAAGACCCCCGAATGCTCTCTTTGGGACACTCCGTTGGGATGGATGAGTGGGCGCTCTTTCAGCTCTATGCGGACTCTTCGCGCTCCTCGTTCCTGGTCATGCTCGGGAATCGTCGAACCCGTGCGTCTCTGCATGCACGGGTGCTGCCCAACACCGGGCCCATGCTCGCGCTTGGCAATCTGCTGACCTTGACAGCCTCCGCGCTCGAGAACGCCTTCAGCTACCACATGATAGAAATGGAAAGGCGGACGCTGGAGCAGAAGGTCTTGGCCCGTACCCGGCAGCTCAATGAAGCAAAGGAAGCCGCCGAGGCTGCGAATCGCGCCAAGAGTGCCTTCCTGGCCACCATGAGTCATGAGATCCGCACGCCCATGAACGGAGTGATTGGGATGACTGCGCTGCTCATGAGTACCGCGCTGTCGGATGAACAGATCGACTTCGTGCTCACGATTCGCAAAAGTGGCGAAGAGCTACTCTCCATCATCAACGACATTCTCGACCTGTCGAAGATCGAGTCGGGGAGGCTAGAGCTAGAGCCCCATCTCTTTGATCTCCGAGAGTGTCTGGAGTCCGTGCTCGATCTCTGCTCGATCCGCGCGATCAAGAAGGAACTATCGCTGTCGTTCCTGATTGAAGAGGGACTGCCCTGTGAGCTGATCGGAGACGCCGCCAGGCTGCGCCAGATCTTGGTGAATCTCGTCGGCAACGCCGTAAAGTTTACCGAGCGGGGCGAGGTCTGTGTGACCGTCCGGCGAGCGGGCAATGAACGGTCCCGATCCGATTCTGCCGCACCGCTCCTGCTGCACTTTGGTGTGAGGGATACCGGCATTGGCGTGCCACTCGATCGACAGTCGCGACTCTTTCAGAGCTTCAGTCAGGTGGATGCCTCGACCACCAGAAAGTACGGCGGCACAGGACTCGGACTGGTGATCAGCAAGCTGCTGGCCGGATTGATGGGCGGCAAGATGTGGGCAGAGAGCAGCGGAGTTCCTGGGGAGGGCTCGACCTTTCACTTCACCATTTCCCTGCGACCAGCCAATCCACAAGAGGTCGTTCTCAGCCAACCCATGAACGACTCACGACGGGGTAGTACACTGATCGATAACAAGCCTCCCTCCTTGCCTCTGCGAATCCTGCTGGTGGAGGACAACGAGACCAACCAGAAGCTGGCGCGGCTCTTGCTCGAACGAATGGGCTATCGGGCCGACATTGCCGGCAACGGACTGGAGGCCATCGAGGCGCTCCACAGACAGCCCTACGACGTGGTGCTGATGGACATGCAGATGCCGGAAATGGACGGAATCGAGGCGACTCGGCGCATCCGGAGCCAGTTCTCTCCGCAAGCCCAACCGCGAATCATTGCGATGACAGCCAACGCGCTGCAAGAGGATCGGGAGCGCTGTTTGAAGGCCGGAATGAATGACTACTTGTGCAAGCCGATTCGAGTGGAGGATCTCTCTGCGGCACTCCAGCGCTACACGATGAAGACAGCGCGAAAGCCAGAGAGCAAGCCAGACCAGGCAGCGTACTCCGCAGCAGAATCACAGACGAGCTTTCAGGGTGCTGCCGCGTTGGACCCGCGGATCGCAAAAGGTGATCTGGAAGCCACCTCGCTGGCGCGGCTACGACAGCTCACCGGCGATAGAAGTGAGCTTATCATCGAATTCCTGGATGGCTTTATTCAGGATGCCCAGAGCCTGCTCGGGGATACCAAGATGGGTCTCCAGCACGCCGACCTTACGCTGGTTCATCGCGCCGTCCACACGCTCAAAGCGAACGCTGGAGAGTTCGGGGCCACTGCGCTGCGGCAGGCCGCACTAGAGATGGAGCAGGACGCATCGTCCGGACGGCTCGAAGACCTGCACAGTCGACTCCCTACGCTGGCCATGTTGGTGGAGTCGGCCTGTACGGTGCTTCGGAAGATGCGGCAGCGGATCGCCGGTTCAATGCGAAACATGGAGGGGAAGTGATGTCACGCACGGGGCGGATTTTGATTATTGACGACAACCGCATGAATCGGCGACAGCTGCAAGTTCTCCTCGCCCAGCAGGGACACGAAGTGCAAATGGCGGAGACGGGAGAGAGGGGGCTAGAGATTCTAAATACGCATCCAATTGATGTCATATTGCTCGATCTGGTGATGCCAGGGATGGATGGATTTGAGGTCTTCGATCGGCTCAAGCACACGCCATCGCTGGAGCACATTCCCGTGATCATGATCTCCGCGCAAGATGAGCTAACCAGCATCATCCGCGCGATTGAGCTAGGCGCTGCCGATTATCTCCCTCGTCCTTTCGATCCCGTCCTCCTCAAAGCACGGATCAACTCCTCGCTGGCCAGCAAGCAGCTGCGTGATCTCGAGCAGATGCACCTTCGACAGGTTCAAGACCTGCTTGGCCGCATCCAAGTTGAGCAAGAGAAGTCCGAGATGCTCCTACGCAGCATTTTGCCCGCATCCATCGTCGAGCGGCTCAAGATAGATGCTGACATCATCGCCGATAGTCACGACGACGTAACCGTCCTGTTTGCCGACTTGGTCGGCTTCACAGAGATGGCGTCCCAGGTCTCTGCCTCCGAAGTGGTGGCCCTGCTCGATGAGGTGTTCTCGGTATTTGATGAGCGTGCGGCTCGACTCGGCGTAGAAAAGATCAAGACCATCGGCGATGCCTATCTCGCGGCAGCAGGACTCCCAACGCAAAATCCAGAGCACGCCCAGATCGTCGCAGAGCTGGCGCTGGGAATGCTCGATGACATTCAATCGCTGTCGGTTCGCCTGGGTCAGAATCTCAGAGTGAGGATTGGTCTGCACAGCGGTCCGGTGGTTGCTGGCATCATCGGTCGGCGGAAACAGACCTACGACCTCTGGGGAGACACCGTGAACACGGCGAGCCGCTTAGAGTCCCACGGTCTCCCTGGTGAGATCCAGGTCGCCGAGAGTACCTATCGACGCCTGATGAAACAGTTTCGTTTTGAACCCCGTGGTGAGGTCTCTGTCAAAGGGAAGGGAACCATGCGCACGTATCTGCTAAAGGGACGCTATAGCTCCTAACAGCAGCCACTACACCGACGGTGATTCCGGCAAGTGGTCTGTTCCCTCCGCTAGCTCCACCAGCAGCACTTGCAGCGCAGCGCTCACCGCGTCTATCTCATCAAGCAGAGCAGAGACTCGGCTCTGTGTGGCCTCCTGTTTTCCTGCATGGGCCAGCTGCTCTAGCTCCTTCGCAAGCTCTGCCAGGGCCATGGCGCCGAAGTCTCTGGCAGAGCCTTTGATCGTGTGGAACGCCCGATGCAGACTGACAAGGTCCCCTCGGCGCAGATGCTCCATCGCATCTTTCCGCAGCGAAGAGAGATCCTCCAGGAACATGCAGGTCAGCTCCTTGACCACCCCTACGACTCCTCCTGAGAGCTTGCGCAAACGATCCAGTGCCTGCGGATCAAGCACTGGCTGCACCCGAAGTCGCAGCGTGGACGAGGCGCCCAAACTGCTCACTACCGGATCATTCCCAGACATCATTGGTTCGTACTGCTGGCGTGCTGGCAAGGAAGCCAAGCGCAAGATCGCCGCTGACAGGTCTCCCACCCGGATCGGCTTGCTCAGATAGTCGTCCATTCCCACCTGTAAACAGCGCTCGCGATCACCTTGCAGCGCATTGGCAGTCATGGCGAAAATCGAAGGCTGGTGCTCTTTGGGCAGCTCGCTGCGAATCCGCTCCGTTGCCTCCACTCCGTCCATCTCTGGCATTTGGACATCCATCAGCACCAGATCGTAGAACTGCCGATGTACTGCGGCGAGCGCCTCATGTCCGTTGGCTGCCAGGTCCGCCTGATATCCCATGCGCTCTAAAATCAGCCTAGCGAGTTTCTGATTGGTGGCGTTGTCCTCAACGAGCAGAATCCGCAACGGCAGATCTGCGGCCAGGTGCGCAATCGCAAACTGACCATCGGAGTCCTCGCGCCGATGCACCTCTCTATGCTCTGACAGCACATCGATCAATGCGTCGTACAGTCGGGAAGCTTTGATCGGCTTGCTGAGCACGGCAGCGAAGATCTCGGCTGGCTGGGACTGCTCGCCCGGTGGAGTCATCAGGAGGAACGGGACACTCGCCAGCTCGCGGAGCTTACGAAGCTGCTCGGCCACTGCCAGACTCGAGCTTTCGGCATGCCCATAGCCGATGAGCACAGCGGCAACCCGCTCTCCCGCACCGAGTCTCGCAATCGCTGCCGCACTGGAGTCGATGGCCACTGGGCGCATTCCCCAAGAACGCAGATGCTGACACAGAGACTCCCGTACGCTCAGGCTGTCTTCAATGATGAGCACTCGCTTGTCGCGCAGAGGCGTAAGTCCAAGCTCCTCCGCTCTGGTCAAAAGCGAAGCACCGGGAGGAATCGGAATCACAAAGTGAACCGTAGTTCCCTCCCCCGGAATCCCCGTACTCTGCACCCACATTCGCCCGCCCATCAGCTCCGTCAGGCGTCTGCTGATCGCCAGGCCAAGCCCGGTGCCCCCATACTTGCGGGTGGTGGACGCATCCACTTGACGAAACGGCTGAAACAGCAGCTCCTGCCGGTCTATTGGAATGCCAATCCCGGTGTCTGCGACCTGAAAGTGCAGAGTGAGCGGGCCCGACGCTCCTGGAGCCGAGACAGACTCCGTCTCTTGGACGGCCTGTGACGGGGCCGCTGAGACACGAATCGTGATCTCGCCGTGCTCGGTAAACTTCACCGCATTGCCAACCAGGTTCACCAGGATCTGACGCAGTCGCGTCGAGTCTAAAATCAGCTCGACGGGCGTTCCTTCATCGAGCAAATAGGACAGATCGATTCGCTTGGCATTGGCATGCACTCCGCATAGCTCGATCGCGCTCTCTAAGCAGTCGCGCAAATGGGTAGGGTGAGGTTCCAGCTCCAGACGCCCTGACTCGATCTTGGAGAAATCAAGGATGTCATTGATGATCGACAGGAGCGCCTCGCCGCTGTTCCGAACCGTCAGCACAAAGTCACGCTGCTCGGCAGAGAGGACGGTGTTAAGGAGCAGAGCCGTCATTCCAATCACGCCATTCATGGGCGTTCGGATTTCATGGCTCATCGTCGCGAGGAACGCACTCTTGGCGCGATTGGCTTCCTCTGCAATCTCTTTGGCATCACGAAGCTGACGGGTCCGCTCGTGAACCTTGTCTTCCAAGGACTGACGTTCCCGCTGAATCGCTTGATAGGAGTTGGCGTTATCGAGCGCGGCTTCCAGCTGACTAATCAGGTTGGCCAGACCAACCAGTGCCGCGCTGTTGGGAATGACACGCGCATGCTGAGAAAGATTCTCTCTGCTGTTGCCCACCGCGATGACATAGCTCGAAAAGGAAAGATCTCCGCGCAGCCGGAACAGCACCCACTCATCCATGCATAGCTCGGCGCCAAGCTCAGACAGATAGTTCGCGCTCTTTTCGTCGAGCAGACAGTAGACCGGTGACTGCGTAGAGAACCGGACAAGGCGCTGCCCTGGGATTGAAAGCGACTCGATCTTCCGGGCCAACTCCTCCGTGAGATACCCCTCATAGGAATGCGAGCAGTAGGCATCCTGATCGAGTTCGCGCCGCAGGATCACACAGCGCTCGAACTTCAACCCATAGACCGCAAAGTGTACTGCGATGGCCAAAATTCCGGCGATGTCCCGCGCTTCATAGAAGCGCTGTCCGGTCTGATGAAGACTTCGGTAGAGCTGAATCTGGGTGTCCAGCATCTCTTGCGTCGCATAAAGCTCAGCGAGCAGCATACTCTTCTGCTCAGACTCCTGGATGGCAGCGCAGGCTTGCTGCTCTAGCTCCGCAGAGGCGCTACGCAATGCGTCTTCATAGCGCTGGCTCTCTGTGATATCCGAAACCAGCGACAGGACGCCCACCACTTCGTTGTTGGTATCCAGAAGCGGCGTGTTGTACCAGTCACAGATGATGGTCTGACCGGATCTGGTGAAGTTCTCATTGGCACTCCGAAAGCCACCTCGCTGCTCCAGAAGGTTCTGAAAGAGCTGATCGATGGCGCTGCGGATACTGGCCGGCACAATGAGATCAGCCGCATGCTTTCCGTACGCTTCCTCCTTGGTGAAGCCAAAGATTCTCTCCGCTGCCGGATTCCAGTCACGCACCAGAAAGTCTCTGTCCCAGTCGATCATCGCGAATGGCGACTGCTTGATCAGCATGGACAAGCCCACCCCGATCCCGGCCTTGTACGACTCTTCTTTTAGCTCGGCCACGCCCAAGACTCGGGTACTCCTGACCCCAGATTCCTGAAGCGGATAAACGGTTGTCTTCAGCGTGATGCTGCGCTGGTTCGCGGTGAGCAGCTTCTCATCTTCCACCACCAAGGAATCGACGCCTTCCTGAATGACCCGGCCTTTGTCGGCAAAGTAGCGAGTGATCCACGGCGGCAAAGACAGCGCAGTCGGTTCGCCAGGCGGTGTGTCGGTGGGAAGACCGAGCGTCTCACGACCAAAGCGGTTGAGATAGCAGAGGCAGCGATCGCGCTCATCCCACACAAAGATCAGTCGAGGTAACTCCTCCGCCATCCCCAAGAGATGGGTCAGCTCCAGCGAAAGACCGCCAAGCACACTCGACAGCACAGGTCCCTGTCCGTGATCGGGGGATGGGGCCGGGGAGTGCTCAGGCTCTCTGCTCATAGCCCCCCATCGTATCTGATGTCTACAAAAGTAACCAGCGTCTCCCTTTTGGCACCTTGCCGACGGGCGCTGGCCTTCTGTTTGTCGCGGGCTGGCTACATGTTCATGATGGAGGGTCGGCTGGCGGAGATACAGCAGGTAGCAGCGCAGCTTACCGCAGTTGCAATCGAGATTCCTGACATCGAACCGCCTGCCATGGCCGATGGTCCATCACTTCCTCAGCTGCTCCGCCAGGATTCTGGGCGACCAGTGAAGCCAAGCCGATCCCCCGGCGCGGGATCTCACTTTCCCCGCTGGTTTCTCGATCCCGTCGCGGGGGATTTGGTTTCCTGCGCCCGCTTGCCAATCCCCCCGTGCGGGATTTCAAACTGCGTGCCCGCTTCGCGATCCCCCCGCGCGGGATTCGATTTTTCGCGCTCGGTTGCCGATCCCCCGGCGCGGGATGTCAAACTACGTCCCCGTTTCGCGATCCCCCCGCGCGGGATTCGATTTTTCGTGCTCGTTGGCCGATCCCCCCAGGCGGGATTTCGAATTGGCCGAAGGATCGAGTCGCACCCAAGATCAATCCGGCGGCAGGCCACGAACAAGGGCTAGGCGGTCTTGCTAAGGTGCGCTTCCAGGAAGTGCAGGCGGTCGTTGCCCCAGAATAACTCGCCATCGACCACGAGGGAGGGAGCACCGAAGACGCCACGGCTGATGGCTTCGTCGGTATAGGCGCGGAGCTTGTCCTTCACCGCTGCGGTGTCGATGGTAGCAAACAGTGCTTCGGGCTCCAAACCGATCTCGGCCACCAGCTGGCGCAGGATCTCATCGTTGGAGATATCGAGATCGCGCTCCCACATCGCCTGAAAGAAGTGCTTCGCGAGCTGTCCGGCATGGCCACTGGCTTCCGCCGCAATCACCAGCCGCATCGCACGAATCGTCGGCAGCGGAAAGCGGCTCGACATCTGGAACGGCACTCCGTAGTGCGAAGCCCAGCGAGCGAGATCTTTTAGCATGTACTGCGCTTTGGGAATGCAGACCGCCGGCATGACGTTGCCCTGGGCCTTGAACACTGCCGCGAGCACCATGGGCTTCCAGGCAATGACCACGTCATGACGGCTCGTGATGCCATCGAGCTGCGTCGCGGCCAAGTAGGAATAGGGGGACGAGAGGTCGAAATAGAAGTCGATCTGTTTGCGCTGCATGCGCTAGTTCCTAGCACAACTTGGCGGGAGCTAGCGCGGATCTGGCGTGAGTCCACGAATCAGCGGCAGACAGTCCTTGCGCACTGCGAGACGCAGCGGATTCCCTACTCCAATCGGCGCTACGTAAAACTGGTATTGGGGATGTTTCATAAGACCCGCCACCATACCTCGCAGCGTCGGATGGGCACAGCTCTGGCGAGGATCTACGGCGGGGGAGTCGCAGACCACTAGCAGCACCGCGCAGGTACCTTCGGAGATGGCAATCTCGGTGGCCTTTTGTCCCCACTGCTCGGAGCCACGCGGCACTGCCAGAGCGCCAATCTGGGGATGCGCCAGCCCCATCAGATCAATCGTCCGGCGATCCGCAAAGAATGGGATGTATCCCGCAGGAGCGACAGCCAAGGTCAGCTGCGGATCACTGTGCGCCGCAAGCCACTGTCCGGCAGCACGTCGCCAGCGACTACAAGGCTGATCTCCCTCGGGAGACAAAGACCAAGCAGACTGCGCAACCGACAGCAGCAGCAGCGACAAGAGGATTCCATTGCGAGTCCCCTTGGTAACCCGCAGTCCGGCAGACAGTCTCCCGAGCAGCACCAGTAGACAGGCAAATGGCCAGATCAAGAAGCGACCGCGCGACAGCTCATCCCCACCGAGCAGCGCCAGCTCGGCCAGCGTCGAGCTGAGCACGCCGAAGCTAAGCAGCGCCATCGGATCATGGAGGAGATCACTTTGCCAGGTCTTGCGCACAACCAAGAGCAGCAGGGCGCCCAAGACCAGCAGCTGCGGCGCATCGCGCAGCACATAGTGAGCAAAGCGCAGCAGATTGCGGGGCTCGATCCGAAACTTGGTGGCAACCGGAACCGCGACCGAGGCTCCATACGACCAGTGATTCAACGCCACGTAGCCAAGGATTCCCATCAGACACGCCACCACCACCACCGGAATCAGTCGCCGCGCCCGCTTGTGGCCGGCGTACAGACAGAACAGACCGCCCAGAAGCTGAAGCGGCAAGTCGGGACGCACCAGCGGACTGATCACGCCTAGCAGCACCGCAGTCAATAGCTCGGCCTCGCGCGCCCGTGGAGCCACGGAGCGCTCACAAGATCTCCCCACCACCGCGAGAAAATGCAGTCCCAGACACAGCGCGAGGGTGGTCTCCAGCCCAGCGCTACTCCACAACACCAGCGGTGGAAAGGTCGCAAACAGCGCCACGGTGAGCAGGAGCCGCCGCAGGTTCAGCTTGCTCCACAACGAGATGGTCAGGATCAGCACCGCGCCCGTCCCAAAGCAGATGCCGAGAAGCCGCGCTCCGTCCTCAATCGGGATTTTAAAAAGCAGTCCGAGCCGCAAAAGATACGCCCACAGCATCGACGAGTGCGCCTGCACCGGATGCCAGGAATCCCAGACCATACCCAAACCACGGCTGTGATTCTGGACATGGCGGAACAGGATGTAGGCGTCATCGGCCACATAGTCGAGCAGTCGCCCCGCCGCAACCAGCCACAGCGACACGACCAGAAAGATCGCACCGAGCAACAGCGACAGCCGGGACCGACTAGCGATTTGGGCGTCGGAAACGACGCTATGTTGAGAACTCGACAAGCAACTCCGTACAGGTGGGGATGGCTCGGCAGGGAGCGTGAAACGGCAGGAGGAGGAAAGCGACTAGGAACCCTTCGCTTCTTCGATGAGCGACTTGAGGAGCGTCAGGGCCTTGCCGCGCTCCGCGTCATCGAGCTTGCCCTTGTGGAGGTAACGGAGCGTGCCCTTCTTGTCGATAAGAAGCACCACTGAGAGGTCATCACAGTTGCCGAGATTCCAGGCATCGATCAGTAGGTGCTTTGGATCGGTGAGGATGGTGGTGTTGTACTTCTCGATCTTCTTGCGGACCACACGGCGGATGATCCAGTTTGGCTTGGCTGGCGCATCCTGCATGTTGGCGACGCCCATCGACTGGAAGACATCCTTCGGAAGGTCGGCCGCTTTGACCGCATCGGCGAAGGCGTCGTTCTGATCCGCTTCATCCGGGTCGGTATACAGAACGAGCAGAACCTTCTTGCCCCACTCTGGCAGCTTCGCCGGCTGATCTCTGGCATCGCGAACTTCTGGATTCGTCAGCTGGTCGCCAGCCTTCGGGTCGGCCAACGCAGCGCTCGCGGGAAACAGCAGCGCCGACAGCGTAAACGCGGACAACATCGACAGCACAGAGCGGACAGAGCGATTGTTGCGGTTCTTCACGGGCCAACTCCTCATGTAGACAGTCACCATCTTCTCCAAGGTAGCCCAATAGTCTATGGCGATCGACGCGGTGCTCGTGCTTTTTCCCGCAGTGGGCCGGCGGTACTGGTGATAGAAGGAGCCCTCATGACAACCCCCCGCCCCAAGCTCACGATCGCACTCTTGTTTTCACTGCTGCTTGCCCCAGCGGGGCGATCTGCCATGGGAACTTCACCAACGGTTGCCAGCCGCTCGCGTTCGCCTGCCGCCACGACCCAGACCGAGAGTCAGCGCTTGGCGTTGCTGGTCGAGGGCTTCATCAGCGAGCTGGGACAGCACTATCCAACGGAGACCACCAGGCTCGGGCTGCATGACCATGATCACGATCTAGAAGATCTGACCCCAGCCGGAATCCAGCGAACGCTGGCGTGGCTTGGCAAGTGGGATGGCCGCTTGGCCGCGGTCGAACAGAGCAAGCTGACTGCCGATGAGAGGCTCGATGTGATGCTCCTGCGCCACTCGCTGCTCAGCCGTCGCTTCGCGCTACACGACCTGCCAGAACACAAGCACAAGCCTATGGTCTATTCAGCGCTGGCGTCGCGCAGCGTCCACTCGATCTTGAAGCGCAGCTATGCCCCGCTCGACGTTCGAATGAAGGCGGTGGTGTCGCGACTGCGCAAGGTGAGCGTGCAGATCCGGCAGGCTCCGCAGCAGTTTGAGCAGCTCTCGGTGGCAGCGGTGGATGTCATGCTGCGCACGCTGCCCTCGACGGTGGATTTTTTCCGCAGCGATGTCGTCCAGGCGTTTGCGGAGGTCAAAGATCCGGCCCTTCAGAAACAGCTGCGCGAGGCCGTGGAGGAGACCGCGACCGCGCTGCTCGGACTCGGCGACTATCTGCGCAGAGAGGGACTACCAAAGGCCACGCCCCAGTTTGCGCTGGGGGAAGACCTGTTCCGGCGGATGTTGTGGGCCGAGGAGCAGATCGATACGCCGATTCCACAGCTGCTTGCGCAGGCCGACGCCGAGCTGGTACGGCTCCGCGCCGAGTTTCAGAAGACTGCCGCACTCATCGACGCCAAACAGACCGCGGTCGCAACCCAAACAATGGTCAGCCAGGACCACCCGCAGCCGGTGGAGCTGATTGCGTACACGGCATCCCGGCTGGCGGCGCAGCGCAAGTTCCTGGTGGACCACAACATCGTGACGGTGCCGACCGAGGTCCTGCCGCTGGTTCGTGAGACACCGCCGTTTATGCGCGCGACGTCGCTGGCCTCAATGGATACCCCCGGTCCGTATGAAAAAGCGAGCGAGGCCTACTACTACATCACGCTGCCGGAGCCGTCGTGGAAGCCGAATGAGCGCGAGGACTTCCTGCGTGGTGCGCACAACCGCCCGCTGATCGACGTGGTAGCGATTCACGAAGCGTTCCCCGGTCACTACATCCAATATCTGTGGCTCGGTCGCTTGAGCAAGGTGCGGCAGCTCACCGATGTGACCTCGAACGCCGAGGGCTGGGCGCATTACAGCGAGCAGATGATGATGGAGGAAGGCTACGCTGGCGACGATCCCAAGGTGCGGCTGATGCAGCTGCAAGATGCGCTCCTGCGAGCGGCCCGGTTCGTCGCTGGCATCCGCATGCACTGCCGTGGCATGACCCAAGCAGCAGCCGAAGAGTTCTTTGTGAAGGAGGGACTCCAGATGAAGACGGTCGCGGAGATCGAAGCGCGGCGGGGGACACAGGACCCGATGTACATCGTCTATACCTACGGCAAGCTCCAGATTCTCAAGCTGCGCGACGAGTACAAGGCCAAGCAGGGCACTTCGTACAGCCTGCGAAAATTCCATGACACCTTGCTCAGCTACGGACGGGCGCCACTGGGTCTCATCCGCAAGGCTATGCTCGAGTCGTAGTCACCACGAGGAATCCAGATGCCGACCCGACTGCGCAGCGAACGTCAAGGCGATGTGCTGGTGCTGACTCTGCACAACCGGTCCCGCGCCAATGCGGTCGATGATCACCTCTTGCTCGCCATCCGTGATGCGGTGACATCAGGGGCTGAGCACGGGGCGCGTGCGGCGGTCCTGACGGGCAGCGGTGGCGTGTTCTGTGCTGGCTATGATCTGAATGCGCTGCCTGCGGCTCCCGATCGAGAGTGGCTGCGTGGTCACGGGGAATTGGAAGCGACGCTGCGACTGCTCCGCGAAGGTCCACTGCCAACGGTGGCCGCACTCACGGGAGCGGCGGTGGGCGCGGGTCTGGAGCTGGCCCTGTCGTGTGATCTGCGGGTTGCTCACCGCGAGGTGATCGTGCAGATGCCACCGGTAAAGCTGGGAATCGTCTACACGCTGGAAGGTATCTGGCGCTTGGCAACCCTGTGTGGAGCGGCGCGCGCCCGCGAGCTATTGCTGCTGGCGGAGCCGATTCCTGCGGAGGCCGCCGCCCGCCACGGCCTGATCTCGCGGCTGGTTTCAGCCGGTGAGGTGGTGCCGACCGCGTGTGCGCTGGCACAAAAGATGGCCGCACAGCCACGCTCCGCCGTACTGGGAACCAGGCGCCTGCTCGAACACCTGCTGCGCAGCGGCCCCACCTTGAGCGAAGACCAGGCCCAAGAGCTGCTCGCGCTGCGGCTCGATTCCTGGCAGAGCGCCGAAGCCCGCTCCGCCCGTGAGGCCATGCGTGCTCGCCGACAAAAGGACTCAACCTAGCGCGCAGCGAGCCGATCCTGCGACTTCCTCTAACCCTTCTAGACGGAGCAAGCAGCTAGCGGATATGATGGGTCGAAGTGTCCTGTCTTCCCCATCGCTTGCCTAGGGCCCTTACGCCGCTTGCTCTGCTCTGCGGGCTCCTTGTTTCGCTGACGGCACACGCCAGCTTCTTCGACTCGTCGCCGGGCAAGCTGGCGCGTGGTCACACAGAGCTGGAAGGCTCGGCAAACTGCGTCAAGTGTCACCCCGCGGGCAAGCGCGAGGTCGACGACAAAAAGTGTCTCGACTGCCACAAGCCGATCGCGGAACGAATCGCCCAAAAGATTGGCCTGCACGCCTTGCCCAAAGCACTTGGTCGTCCGTGCGCGCTCTGCCACAAAGAACACCGCGGCCTCGAAGCCGACCTCTACGGCTGGGTCTCGATGGGTGGTCAGCAAAAGTTCAACCACGACGCCACCACCCGCTTTCCCCTCACAGGCCGTCACTCCGTCGTTGAGTGCAAGGACTGCCACAAGCAGAAGACCGCCACGGGCCGCCCGAGCTTCCTGCTGGCGCCGATGGCCTGCGTTGGCTGTCACAAATCGACGCACGGCGAGCTTCACGAACAGGTTGCCAACTGCGAGCGCTGCCACGACGCCAAGAACTGGCGAGCCCTCGACCCGAGCAAGTTTGACCATAACCAAGACACTCGCTTTCCGATCGAGACCAAGCACGCCGGGGTGCCCTGCAACAGCTGCCACCCGCGGACGATGTTCCGTCTAACCAACTGGGCGACCGACTGCACGCCGTGCCACAAAAACGTCCACGGTGAGTCGCTGTTCGGCCAGAAGAAATGCACGCTCTGCCACAGCGCCAAGGTCGAGTGGAAGGTCATTGACTACGACCACAACCACAAGACTCGCTTTGTGCTCGAGGGACCGCACAAGAAGCCGTGCGCCTCTTGCCACCCTGCCACGGCTGCCAAGTCGCCGATCCGTAACTGCGATGCCTGCCACAAGGACTCGCACGAAGGTCGCTTCACCAAGACCGGCGACTGCATGACCTGTCACCTCTCGACGACGTGGGGGCCAGAGCTAAAGTTTGAGCACACCAAGACCCGCTTCCCGCTGCTCGGACGGCATGCGGCGGTGTCTTGTCGGGCCTGTCACCGAGGCAAAACTCCCGCCGAGTTCGAGAACTTCGACTCGATCGTAAAGTCGGTCAACGTCGGCAAAGGCAAGAAGGCGACCACCAGCACAATCGACTGCATGGGCTGTCACCAGCATGCCACGGTCCACAAGAAGCAGTTCTCGTCGGAGCAGTGCTTGCAGTGTCACCAAAGACCCGGCGAGGTCAAACAGAGCGTCGACCCGAAGGCCGTCAACGAGCGCGTCAAGATTGGCCACGGTCCCGGCAAGCCCTTCCTGCTCGTCGACGGACACCTCATTGATGGCGTGCGCATCAAAGACTGTCGCGCGTGTCATAAGAACGATCAGTATCGCGACACTCCGTCGACCTGCGGATCGTGTCATGAGGACCGCCTCCACAAGGGCTCTCTTGGCAAAGACACCTGCACCAACTGTCACGAGGGCGCGCGCTGGGCTGCCACCAAGTTCAACCACAACCAGAGCAGCTATCCGCTCGTCGGCAAGCACAAGGAAGCGCGCTGCGAAGGCTGCCACCCAAGCCGTCGTTACAAGCCGACCGCCATGACGTGCAGCGACAGCAGCTGCCACTTGAAAGACGACACGCACCAGCGCAGCCTCGGACTCAAGTGCGAGACCTGCCACAACCCGACGGGACAGGTCAGCTTCGACCACAACGATCCCAACGTCAAAGGCCGCTGGCGACTCGACGGCAAACACCAGGCAGTCCGCTGCCAGGGCTGCCACCCGTCGCAGAAATACAAGCCCACACCGAGCAACTGTCAGGACTGCCACGCCGATCCCGAAGCGCACAAGAGCGAGCTGGGCATCCGCTGCCAAGGCTGTCACGAACCAGCGACGTGGAAGAAGGTCCACACCGGCCACGACATCTTCCCCACTCGCTTCGGCGGCGCCCATGACCGACTCTTCTGCAAAGAGTGCCATCCGAGTGGCCGAGTGCTGCAGGGCCTGGCGATGCTGTGCATTGGCTGCCACCAGCGTGACGACGTACACCACAACTCGCTCGGGCCGCGCTGTAGCGACTGCCACACCCAGCAGACATTCACCGGCGCACGCTTCTATCACGATCGCGTCGGCTGCACCCTGACCGGCGTCCACCGAGTGCTCCCGTGCAGCGACTGCCACAAGGGCGGCAACTACACCGGTCTGTCGCCGGCCTGTATCGCGTGTCACCGTGACGACGCGGTTCGAGCCGCCGCGCTGCGGATCTCCACCGACGGACTGCCACTTGGTGCCGCCAATCGCCACGATGCCCAGGTGAGCTGCGGAAGCTGCCACAACACCGCCAGCTTCCGTGTCAGTCGCCTGGCTGGAACGGACTCGGTGTGCCGATGAGAGGGAAGCTGCTTTTCGCATCGCTGCTGCTGCTTGCGCCTTCCGTGGCGACAGCTGGCCCGGTGTACCGAGGCAAGGTCTCACTTACCGGCTTCTATTACACCGAGGACGATGGAGTTGATCCGACCCTGAACATCGACAAGCGGATCGCCACCAACTCGAACCTCGGGCTGATCGACCTGCGGGCGACGGTGCTGGCGTCACGACTATGGAAGGAGCGGCTCGACTTCAAGCTCGACTTCCGCCTGCGAGTAACGGGCAGCCTCGACTTCGAGCGCAAGTTCGACACCAACAGCAAGCTCTCCGGCGACGACTTCTACAAGACTCCGCTTGGGACCTCGGCCCGTGGCTACCTCGGTGGCCGCGAGTACGATCTGCGCGAGGCCTACGTCATCTTCCGCCCCATCCCAACCTGGCACCTGTCGCTCGGACGCATGTACATCGCCGAGACCGACGCCATTAAGGTCGACGGCGCCCGCGTCTCGCACGACTTCGGCTCGCACTGGTACGGCAGCGCCTTCTTCGGCGGCTATGCCAATCCCTACTCGCGCTCGCTGCTCACCGACTATGTCGCGCCGTGCGGCAGCGGCGTAGCGGGCCAGCGTAGCGACACCCCGACGATCATCTCCGGCCCGTTCGACCCGACCCCGAGCGAGCTGGCGACCCAGCAGTGCCAGACCGACGGAGGCAAGTTCGGTCTCGTCGGTGGCGCCGGTGCTCGCTATAACTACGACGTCCTGTGGGGCACGGTCGGAGCAGCCGCTTCGTTCTTCCTCGGACCCAGCGATGGGGGCAATGTTGGTCCCAACCTCTCGGCCTCCACGCCGATGGGAACGGACCCGATCCAGAGGAACCTGATTGACCCAAGCTCGTCGCTCGATGCCCCCCGCGTCTTTGTGAGCTGGTTTAACTCGTGGCGACCCCACGAGCGCGTCGACGTAATGAGCGATCTGGTGGTCGACCTCTATGGCTCGGCGGGACCGCAGCTAACCCGAGCGGTCCTCATGTCCTCGATTCGCGCACTCACCGACGACAAACTGACGATTCGACTTGGCTACTCGCACATGTCGTCGCTGGCGATCAACATGTACTTGGCACGCCTGGTCTACAACCGCACTGCCGGTACGACCCTGGCCGCAATCGGTGCCAGCGCCGTCGAAAACAACCTCACGGTGCTGCGCACGGGCCGCGACGAAGGCCGCATCACGCTCGACAGCCGCTTCTTCCGCCGGCTCGGTGGCTTCATCGAGGGCCGCTTCCGCTCGCGCATGCCTCTCAATGGCGACAGCGTTCCCGACGTGTACAGCCAGACGCTCTACACCAAGAACACCTCGAACCTGGCCGGCGACGTCTCTCTCGGCGTTCGCGACACTGGCACCTTCGCCGGCATCCGCGCGAGCCTCATCTACAGCCTGATCTTCGACTACCGCGCCCAGAACCACGTCGTCAGCTTCGACATTGGCCGCGACTTCTGGAAAGACCGCATCAGCGCCTCACTCGGCTACACCGTCGCCATCACCACTGACCAGTTCGCCAACAACGACAAGGTGTTTTGCACGCCGGGGGACCCGTTCTCAGGCTGCTTCGGCAAGCGCGCCGGACAGACTCACGAAGGCAACGCCCAGGTGACCCTCAATCCATGGCGGACGCTGTTCTTCCTGGTCGACTATCGGCTCATTGCGATGACCTCGGACGACCGCAAGGATCTGCCGACCAAGGAAGTCCCGACCGTGTTTACCCATGCGATCCTGTTCCGCAGCGAGTTCCGCTGGTAACACCTCTGTCCCCCCAGCCGGCCCCGACGCATTGGGCCACAAACTTCCCAAAACACCCTCTTCTCGGGCACCTAGCCGTTGTGGCATACTAAGGGCTATCATGCACAGTGATTTCCGTCGCGGCCTCTTGCCCTTGGCTGTGCCATTGTTAATCGTCACTGTGCTGGGAGGTTGTGTGGGCCCGGGGCTACTTTCGGATGGCAGTAGCGTCGCCATGGGCAGCTTCAACAACGGCGCGCTCCGTCGCGGTCGCAAGCTCCCGGAAGAGGGGCCAGGCTTCGTCGTCCCCACCTTGTGGCGAGAACGCGGCGCCAACTACGGCACCGATGAGATCGTCGCAGCGATCATGCGCGCCGCCAAGCGGGTCGCCAAGGAAGTCCCCGGCGGTACGCTCGGCGTCGCTGACATTGCCATGAAGGGCGGAGGCGAGAGCAAGCTGCACCGCTCACACGAGAACGGCCACGATGCCGACCTGATTTACTACGCGCTCGACGACGAGGGGCAGCCGGTGTTGCCGGTGTCGGCGATGCCACGTTATGGCGCCGGGCTGCGCTCGCTCAAGGTCCGTCCGACGCCAGGTGTCACCTTCGAGGAGTTCACTCCGCGCAAGTTCGATGTCCGACGCAACTGGGCGCTGGTGCGGGCTCTGCTGGAAGATCCAGCGATCGAGATCCAGTTCTTGTTCATCCACAACCGGCTCCGCCACGCCCTGCTCCAGCACGCCAAGGATCGCCACGAGAGCGAGGAGCTGCTCGAGCGCGCTGAGGCGGTCCTCAGGCAGCCCGGCGATACGCTGCCTCACGACGATCACCTGCACCTGCGCATCTACTGCTCGCCGACCGATCGGGCGCTAGGCTGCCGCGACGGCGGTCCGCTCCGCTGGTGGCGCAAGCGCTACAAGTACATGCCTCCTCGGCCCAAGCACGAAAACGCCCCGCTGTTGTCGAGTCTGGTCAGCAGCCGCGCCTCCACCCGCTCCTTCCGCTAGCCCTCTTTCGACGCTGCCGTCCTGCCGAGCCGCCCAGTGTGCGGAGCGCGGTGCTTTTCCCCTTTTCGACCGCTTCGTTGTGCGCTTTTCTGCCCAAGCTTCATCCAAATCAGCGCGAGCAGCTACCACTTGCCTACAGTCGGGCTCGCCAGGAAGGCCACGATGTCGTCGATGCTGCCGATCTCCCTGCGGGGGGCCAAGACTCATAACCTTCAGTCGGTCGACCTGCGGCTCGAAGCAGGCAGCCTGGTGGCGCTGTGCGGGCCGAGCGGCTCGGGCAAGTCGTCGCTGGCCCTGGATACCCTGTACGCCGAGGGGCAGCGCCGCTTCGTCGAGGGCTTTAGTCCCTATGCGCGCCAGTTTCTCGAGCGGCTGCCGCGTCCGGACGTTGAGAGCTTGGAGCCAGTCGCCGCTGCGGTCGCGGTCGATCGAAGGGCCCCGGTCAAGTCGAGTCGTTCGACGCTGGCAACGCTGACCGATATCGAGCCGTACCTGTCGGCGCTGTTTGCCGCCGAAGCGGTGCCGCGCTGCCCAAGCTGTCAGCTGACCGCGCAGGTGCTGCCACCCGTCGATGCGGCGGAGAGGATCAGTGCCGCCCATGCCGGCCAGAGCGCCCTGGTGGTGTTTCCCATCGGGAGCAGCGAGGAAGCTCGGCTCGCCCTGCCCCGCCTTCGTGGACGAGGCTTTCGCCGGCTCCTCCTCGATGAGCAGCTCGTCGATGTCGAGTCAGACACGCTGCCCGACGCCACGCATGTCTACGTCGTCGTCGATCGCTTGGTGCTGTCGAGTGGTGAACAAGGGCGACTGCTCGACGCGATTGAGCTGGCGCATCGTCACAGTGGCTCCGCCGAGGTGCGGCTTTTCGACCGCAGCGGCCAAGCACGCGATGCCGCCCCAAGATCCAGCTACAGCCAAAGCGAGCGAATCCTCGTCGGCAAAGACCTTCACTGCCCCGGCTGCGCTCGCACCTTTGAGCCACCGCATGCCCGGCTGTTTTCGTACAACTCGCCGCTCGGGGCCTGTCCGGCCTGTCGCGGCTTCGGTCGAATCATCGGCATCGACTGGGACAAGGTCATTCCCGATGGCAGCAAGAGCATCCGGCAAGGCGCCATTCGTCCGTGGAGCGGCCAAAGCTCGCAGTGGGAACGGGCCGCGCTGGTCGGCTTTGCCGAGAAGCATCACATCCCGCTCGACAAACCGTGGGACAAGCTGACGCGGCCGCAGCAGGCTCGCATTCTCGATGGAGAGGGAACCTGGGACGACGACAAGTATCCGGGCGTGCGGGCTTGGTTCCAGTTCCTCGAGTCGCGAACCTACAAGATGCATGTGCGCGTCCTTCTGTCCCGGTACCGCGCGTACGAGCTGTGCGCGGTCTGTCACGGGGCACGGCTGAATCCAACAGCGCTGTCATATCGAGTGGGGCAGAAGAACCTGGCCGAGTGGCATGCCGATAGCGTGACGGCGGCGCTGCTGCGGCTGGAGTCGCTGACGGCGCGCTCGTCGCAGGGCAAGCTGGTGATTGAGTCTTTGCGCTCTCGACTCGCGTTTTTGTCGCAGGTCGGGCTGGGCTACCTGACGCTGGATCGGCAAGCGCGCACGCTCTCGGGCGGAGAGGCGCAGCGCGCGAGCCTGACGACGGCCCTGGGCGCGGGCCTGACGGGAACGCTGTTTGTCCTCGATGAACCGAGCGTCGGACTCCACCCGACGGATGTGCCCAAGCTCGGTCAAGCGATGCGCAGCCTGGCGCAAGGCGGCAACACCGTCCTGCTCATCGAGCACGAGCCGTCGCTGATTGCCGCCTGCGATCGCGCGGTCGAGCTAGGTCCCAAGGCCGGTCGCCACGGGGGCCGCATCCTGTTCGATGGTCCGCCGCGAGATCTGGCTGAGCACCCCGAGCTGCCGACGGGAGCAGCCTGGCAGCGGCATACCCTGCCGCCCCGCAATCCTCGCAGCTGGTCCACGGTGATGTCGCTGCGTGGGGTAACGGCCAACAACCTGCGTGACCTGGATGTCGACATTCCCCTCGGGGTCCTGGTCGCAGTTACGGGGCCGAGCGGCTCGGGCAAATCGACGCTCGTCGAAGATGTCCTGTATCGGGCGGTCGCACGCGCGCAGGGAGACAGCAGCGTCGACAAACCGGGCGCCCACCGTGAGCTGAGCGGATCTTCGTCGCTGCGCAGCGCCGTGCTCGTCGACCAGTCGCCGCTTGGACGCACCACCCGCGGCAACGCGGCCACCTACACCAAGTCCTGGGATCGCTTTCGCACCCGCTTCGCTGCCCAGACCGGCGCGCTCGCCGCTGGACTGACTGCCTCACACTTCTCCTTCAACGTCGCCAAGGGCCGCTGCGAGACCTGCTCCGGCGAAGGCTACGAGACCATCGAGATGCAGTTCCTCGCCGACGTGTCGCTGCTCTGCCCGGTCTGTCAGGGCAAGCGCTTCCGCCCCGAGGTGCTGGCGGTGCGACTCCATGGCCTGACCGTCGCCGAGGTCCTGGAGCTGTCGATCGAAGAGGCGCTGGCTCGCTTCGATCCGCCTGCCGAGCCCGATCCGGCGCTGCGACGGGCGCTGGCGCCGCTGCTGCGAGTTGGCCTGGGATACCTGACGCTGGGTCAGCCGCTGTCGACGCTGTCTGGAGGCGAAGCGCAGCGACTCAAGCTGGCCCGTGCTCTCTCGGAGCCCGCCCGCGGGACGCTCTTCGTGATCGACGAGCCCAGCGCGGGCCTTCATCCGATCGACGTGGCGCCGGTCGTCGCGGCGCTGCACGCACTGTGTGAAAATGGCGGCACCGTTGTGGTCGTCGAGCATGACCTGGATGTGATTGCCCAGGCCGACTGGGTGATCGACCTGGGTCCGGGAGGAGGCCCCGAGGGTGGCTATGTGGTCGCGGTGGCACCACCGAGCGAGCTGGCAAAGCTGTCGACGCGCACGGGTACAGCGCTCAAGGCCCGCCAGTCGACCAAGCTCCGCTTTCACGAGCCGGCGAGTGACGAACCAGCGAGCGAGCCGGTCATCTGCGTCGAGAACGCCCGCGAGCACAACCTCCACTCGGTCAGCTGCAAGCTCCCCCACGGTGGCCTGACGGTCGTCACTGGGCCAAGTGGCTCCGGCAAGTCCTCGCTCTGCTTCGATGTCATCTATGCCGAAGGTCAGCGCCGGTTCATGGAGACGCTGTCGCCGTACGCTCGACAGTTTTTGCCCCAGCTACCGCGCCCCGATGTCGACCAGGTCAGTGGGGTGCCGCCGGCGATTGCGCTGTCGCAGCGGATCAGCCGCGCCGGTGCGAACTCGACGGTGGCGACGGTGACCGAGGTCGCGCATTACCTGCGGCTGCTCTATGCCAAGGTCGGCCTGCCCTACTGCCAAACCTGCGACGAGCCGGCCCAGGCCACCTCGACGGAGACACTGACTACGCTGCTCCAGCAGCTCGGCGAGCCGCACACGCTCTATGCCCCGGCGGTGCGAGGTCGCAAAGGCACCTATTTGGATGTCTTTCAGGCCGCGAGCAAGTCGGGCATTTCCCAGGCCCGTGTCGATGGCAAGCTCGTCCCGATCGACCCGCCGCCGCGCCTGCTCAAGACCGCCGAGCATCACATTGACCTGGTGGTCGCGCACGGGCGACCGACCCAGTTTTCGCGCGCCCAGATCGAGCTGGCAATTCAGCTCGGCGACGGCAACGTCACCCTCGCCGAAGGAGCCCCCAGTGCAGAAAGTCCAAAGTCCAGCCCAGGGGAACGCACGTTTTCGACCAAGCGCGCCTGTAGTCGGTGTGGCCAAGGCATCCCCGAGCTGGACCCGCGCTGGTTTTCGTTTAACACCAAGCAAGGCCAGTGCAGCACGTGCGAAGGCCGCGGCCACGTTCCCGACGACGAGAGCAAGCACTGCAAGGCCTGTCAGGGAACCCGCCTGGCGCCGCTACCGCGCAAGGTTCGGCTACAAGACAAGACCTATGCCGAGCTGACTGCGCTGTCGGTCGGTCAAGCGCTCGCGCTCGTCGACACCTGGCAGTTCCGCGGCAGTGACGAGAAGCTCAGTGCGGCGCCGCTCCATGAGCTGCTGCGACGGCTGCGCTTCATCGAGCAGGTGGGCCTCGGTTACTTGTCGCTCGATCGGGCGGCGGCGACGCTGTCGGGCGGTGAGATGCAGCGGCTGCGGCTGTCGGCGCAGCTGGGCGCGGGTCTCACCGGAGCGCTCTACGTTCTCGACGAGCCAACCATTGGTCTGCATCCGCGGGACACCGATCGGCTGCTCCACAACCTGCGAGCGCTGGCCGATTTGGGCTCGACGGTGCTGGTGATCGAACACGACGAGGCGACGATTCGCGCGGCGGACTATCTGCTCGACCTCGGCCCGTCGGGCGGTAAGCATGGTGGCCAGATCATCGCGCAAGGGCCCGCCGACTTGGTGCTGCGCCACCCGGACTCACCGACGGCACGAGCGCTCGCCGAGGCACCGACCTCGCGGCCCAAGCGACCACCGCCCGACCGCATGCTGACGCTGCGGGGCGCTTCTGCCCACAACCTGAAGAATGTGACCCTGAAGCTGCCGGTCGGTCGCTTCAATGTCATCGCTGGCGTCAGCGGTTCGGGCAAAAGTACGCTGGTGCAGAAAGTGCTGTATCCGACGCTGCGGCTCCAGCTGGGACTGACCAGCGATCCACCGCTCGGCAACGCCAAGCTCGACGGGGCGGAGGCGGTCAAGCGGGCTCTGCTCGTCGATCAGTCGCCGATTGGTCGCACTCCGCGCTCGGTGCCGGCGACCTTTCTGTCGGTGTGGGATGAGATTCGTCGACTATATGCGGGGCTGCCGGACTCGAAGGTGCGGGGCTTTGCGGCAGCGCGCTTCTCCTTCAACTCGGCGGGGGGCGGTCGCTGTCCGACCTGCGAGGGCCAAGGCGTCCAGGTCAGTGAGATGTCGTTCCTGCCCGACGTGATTACGCCATGTGAAGCGTGCGCCGGTCAGCGCTTCGAGCCGGCGACGCTGGCGGTCCGCTTTCAAGGGCTGACGATCGGCGAGGTGCTGAAGCTGTCCGCCGAGGAAGCCGTGCGCCACTTCGCCCATCATCCCAAGATCGTGAGGCCGATTCAGACGCTGTGTGAGCTGGGCATCGGCTACATCCAGCTTGGTCAGGGCTCGCACACGCTCTCGGGAGGAGAGGCACAGCGACTCAAGCTGGCGGCGGAGCTGACGGCGCTGAGCAAGCACGAGCCGACGGTCTACGTTCTTGACGAACCGACGACGGGACTCCACCTGTCCGATGCCCGCCGGCTAATCACGCTTCTGCACAAGCTGGTCGATCGCGGCGACACCCTGGTCATCGTCGAGCATCACCTGGAGCTGATCGCGGCGGCGGACTGGGTCATCGAGCTTGGCCCCGACGCCGGTCAGCAGGGCGGCCAGATCGTCTTCGCGGGCGACCCTGAATCACTCGCTGGCTCGACGACGGCCACCGGGATCTCGCTGGCCAAAGCGGAGAGCTATCGACCCTCGACAAATGCCGCAACCTCGTCGCGGACTCGCTCGGACCACTCGACGACCGGCTCGGCGATCTTCTCTTCCTCACGGTTGGCCGACCACAGCAGCGCCCCGTCGTAGCCCTTGCGCTCAAGCAGCGCCAGCCGCGAGCGCGTATCCTGCTCCGCCCCCAGCTCTCGCCACGGACGCCAGCGCGCCGTCGGAAACTCGCCGACGATGCACGGCCCAACGCTCGTCAGGTCGTTCTCGGGAATCACCTCGGGATCACAGTAGTAGTGCCACTGGTGCAGCGTCAGCCCCAGCCCCGGCGAGTCCCACGCCTTCAGGCTGCGGTGCTTGGCAAAGCCCACCGTCGAGCGGAAGCCCGCGCGATTGATGCGCGCCGCGCCCTCGGAAATAAACTCACTCATCGACGCCAGCGGCACAATCTTCTTGTCACTCTGCCAGGTCGCGTCGTCGGTACACCACTCGGGCTCATTGATCAGCTCGACGGCATAGAGGGTCTCGGGAAAGCGCTGACAGACCGCCAGGATCGGATCGACGACTCGCTCGAAGAAGCGCGCCCGCTTGTGCGGATCGATGATCGCATCGGCACGGCCACACTTGGTCAGCGGCGCTCCTGCCACAGCGACGCCAGGAAAGCAGAAGTGAAAGTCGATGATCGACGGCAGTAGCTGGATCTTGCGTGCCTGGCAGGCGAGCAGCAGCTTCGCAAGGTCGTCGAGCCAAGCTTCCGTGAGTTCCGGAATCCCGTGAAAGCGCCACTGCCCTTGTCGCTGCTCGTCGGGGATAGGCTTGTCAGCCCCGATGCCGTAGGTCGTCCCGTCGGCGATCAAGAACCAGCGCACCACCTGGAGTCCGATCCTCTGAAACTCCGCCAGCTCCTCGTCGATCGTGGACTCCCACGCCGCTCGCCTCCCCCACGCCCCGCCCCCGTCGGAAGCCGGCGGCTCGCCAAAGTCCCAAGCATAGTTGCGCCACGCGAAGTTGATACCGACCTGCATAGGTACCTCCTCCAGTAGGATACCCGTCTGCACCGTCGGGACCCAAGAAGCTCCAGCGATGAGAGGCCAACGTCCCCTAAAAAAATGAAAAAGTGGGTTGACGCCGCCCGCACCACAGCGCTATTAGTCGTGGGCCTCGGTCACTTGGCTGAGGCACTTTAGGCGCGTAGCTCAGTGGTAGAGCACTACCTTGACACGGTAGGGGTCCACGGTTCAAGCCCGTGCGCGCCTACTCGAATTCCGCCCAGCCTCGGAAATTTAAGTTCTCGATTCCGATGGTGCAGTGGTAAGTTGGTAGCTAAGGAGACCCTTTTCAGATGCCCAAGCTCAAGTCACACTCTGCCGCCAAGAAGCGCTTTTCGCGTACGGCGAAGGGGCATTTCAAGCACAAGCAGGCTCACAAGAGCCACCTTCTCACCCACGAGTCGAGCAAGCGCAAGCGCAGTCTTCGTGGCACCAAAGTGGTGCATAGCACCAACGAGAAGGCCATCCGCGAGATGCTGCCCTACGCCTAGTTCTTCCCGCACGGAGCCAGCCTAGCTCCTTCCGCATTTCCCTCTCCTCTGAAAATTCCAGCAAAGCGCCAACGGTGGCCAGTCGTCCTGTTTCCCATTTCAGGAATTCGGCTTCGATTGCTGCGTACTCGACATCCACGTCGAGCCGCGCCAGCACTGAATAGAAGCCAAACTGCCACGGTGCTGCTCGGGCACGACGCATTCGACGTAACTGGCCATCTGGCCGACCTTGGCAGCCAGGCCGCGCAACGTCCCGAGCACCTCGGCGGCCCGCTCGGCACTGCGGTGTGGGTCCCGACCGCCAATCAGGTCGAGACCGGCGCGTGCAGCGACGGACACGAGGCGACCAAGACGTCCCAATCGACCCGTGGGAAGCGAGCGCTCGTCTTTCACGACCGCAGTATAGCCACCGGTTCGCTAGCCTTGCGAGGCGGCTTTCTGGGTGGTCTTGAGGAAGTAGCCGCTGAGGTCCTCGATCAGGTCGATGAGCGGCTTCGGCTCGGCGGCCAGCTCGCGGGTCCGCGTCTGCGAACGCAAGATCAGGGACACCAGTCGCTGCCTCGTCGAGTTTTCGCCCGAGAGCAGGGCCGCATTGGGCCGACCCAGCGTCTCGTCGCGGCGCACCGGCTTCCCGGCCACTTCGGGCGTGCTGACCGCGTCGCAGAGATCATCCGCGAGCTGATAGGCCAGCCCGAGGCACTGACCGACCTCTCCCCACCCTTCAGCGTCAGTGGCACCAGCAGCGACTGCTCCCGCCGAGGCCGCCAGTCGAAACAGGGCCGCCGTCTTCATCGCGTGATAGCGATCGATGATGCTGCCGTCGAGACCCTTCTGCTCGAGGCTCTGACCACCGATGATTCCGTGCTGCGACCCGGTTGCTTGCGCCACCAGACCGACGATCCGCAGCGCTCGCCGAGCCAGCCGCGCCGGGGTGTCGGTGAGCACCTCAAAGGCCCGCGCGAGCAGTGCGTCGCCGACGAGAACCGCCATCGGCTCGCCGAACAACTTATGCACGGTCGGCTTGCCACGCCGGAAGTCCGCATCGTCGAAACAAGGCAGATCGTCATGAACGAGCGATGCCGAATGGATGAACTCGATCGCACAGCCGGCACGCATCGCCAGGTCCGTCTCTGCGTCGTCGGCAGCACAGGCCGCCGCCACGGTCAGGAGCAGTCGCGGTCGAATCCGCTTCCCGCCTGAGAACACCGCATGATGCATCGCACGGTGCAGAGTTTCTGGGGACTCGTCTTTTCGTGGCAGCAGTGCGAGCAGAGCCTCTTCAACGGGATCGGTATCGGCAGCGGGACGGGCAGCACCGAACATTCCTACGCTCCTAATCCAAACAGGTAGCCTACAAGCTTCAATTGCCCTGGCGGCATTAACAAGAGAGTCCCCTCAGGATGGGTCACACCGAGGGCGAAGGCGACCGAAAAATCGTGGGCTTGCAATCGAAGTAGATGCTCTCCCACGTTCCCGCGCTTCGTCCAGTCCGAAAAATAGTTCGGCGCAGGCGTCACCAGACCTCGCAGCGCACGATCGCGTCGTGGAGCATCGGACGAAGCGCTCGCAGCGACGCTTTGGTTGCCTCGGCAGCCTCCGTTGTTTCGACGTCGACCCGGTTGGAGAGCAGGACCGCGCATAGGCGACTCACCGGATCGATCCACACCGAGCAGCCGGTAAAGCCGAGATGGCCCACGCCCAGCCGCGACCACAGCGCCCCCGCCGACGAAGAATTGACCTGACCGGCACGCAGCGGATCGGGATGGTCGAAGCCAAGTCCCCACGTACTGGGGAGGCCCGGCAGCCCAGGGACCGCAAAGAAGCGTCGCACCGTCGCCTGTCGCAGCCCCAAGGCCCGCGCCGAGGGCGAGTCGACCGCGTGGTAACAGTCGAGCAGCGCCTGCGCGAGCCGGTATACCGCTTCACTTTTCGCAAACAGGCCGGCATGGCCCGCGACCCCCAGCATTGCCCTCGCCGTGTCATCGTGGACCAGGCCGCGGAGCTGCTGACGCTGCGGGGACTCGCGACGGGTCGGCGCACAGTGCTGCGGCGGCAGTTCGACCGAGCGATCAAGGGCACGAAATCCGAGCGACAGGTCCAGCGGCGCCAGCAGTTGTGCGAGCTGGTCATCCAAACGCGACTTGCCGCGCTGCTCGACCAGATCGCCAAGGGCAATGAAGCCGAGGTCGGAATAGAGCGAACGCTCGCCCGCGGCTTGACGGGGCGTGGCCAGCACAGTCTGGAACACCTTTTGACGGGTCTGTTCCGACGGAGCAACCAGCAAACCCTGCTGCTCAGCCCACAGGGGCGGAAAGCAGGCCGGAAAGCCTGCCGAATGGGAAAGAAGGTGCATGAGCTGCGCGCCGGGAAGAACCTCCTCGTCAAGGCGTAGCCGACCCTGATCGCAGAGCCGCATCACCAGCAGCGTCGTCGACAGCGCTTTGGTAAGCGATGCGATATCAAACCAGGTGTCAGCGGCGGCATCTCCGACGAAGAAAGTACGTGGCTCGCGACCGCGACCAAAACTGAGCGACGCGGACGGATAGACGTTAGCGAGGCCGCCGCGCAAGAGCTGCTCAACCTCTCGCTCGCCGGCAGTCATGGCTGTTTGGGAAGATCCGACTGCGGCACGGCGACGGCAATTCCCGTCTGCACCATCTTGAGTCCAAGCAGTAGCACCGAGTGCCCGGAGACCTCGGTCACCGACGGACCCATCGGAATGCCACCCGCCGTCGCCGCCAGCAGTGGATCGGGCACCGCCAAAAAGGGCTCGCCAGCATCGCCCCGGAAAGAGGCCGCCGCAACCAGCGCCACCTTGCCCATCGCCTCGGCGCGCCCGTAGAGGTCATAGCGACCGCGACCGGCTGGCGTAGTGAATCGACGGACGAACAGTGAGCCGAGGCGCTCGGCGGGTAGCTGCTGACTACGTGACACGCTGACTTGGAAATTGGCTGCCGTGATGAGCGAAGGACTAATCGAGAACGCCACGGGCCGCAGGTCACCTCGCACAAACGCTGCGACATCGGAGGCCGCGGTGTCGGCGAAGTGAACCGACCAGTCGTCAACGGAAAAGTACAGCCGCAGCCGACCGTTTTCCAGCGTCGGACTGACCCGCCCAAGCTTGCCCGTCGTAAGCGTCCCCGCGGTGAAAAGAGGCATCGGCAGCCGCTCCAGTGAGCCATCGCGGAGCCGACGAAAAACGCCGATCGCTCCGTCGCTGGTGGTGTAGAGCAGGACCGGATCAAGATCGGGAAGCCCGGACAGCCACATTGGGTTGCCGATCCCTTGGCCTTCCCAGGGCAGCGTCGGTGCAAACAGATCTGCGGGCTCAGTCGCAACGTCGAGAGCGGTGAGGACGGCGGAAAACAGCTGCTTGCGATCGGGCTGATTGCGAGGCGTAAGCTGACCAAACAGGTGCAGCGGCAGCCCTCCGCCCGTCGGTTCCACCGTCGGCATATCGAGGTCAAAGCCCGCCCGCTCAATCACCAGTGGCGACTCCAGATCGCGCAGCACAAAGCCCCGCAGCGGCGTTCGCGGCCAGTTATCAGGAAGAGGAACTCCGTCGCCGAGCGTCCCGCAGCCCGTGCCGAGCAGGACGGTCAGACAGATACGACGAATTGCAGTTCCGACGCGCGGCCTCATCGTCGAGCCTATTTAGCAGAGGCAGCCCGACAAGCGGCAAAAAACTCTCCGCTTATCGCTGCCCCACGCGCCCACTGCTCATCGCCACCGGGATAGATCTCGGCTGCCGTCGCTGCTGGCGCGATCGCGCGAAAGTAAGCGGCATGGTAGGCGATCGAATAGCAGGTACGCCCAGCCCTGCGCTTGACCTCGAAGGAGTGCGGCGCAATCGTCACGAGCTGTCGCTCGGGCTTCGGACAAATCCACTCGGCCAGCGCCACCAGATCGCCAAGCCGCACCTGCGACGGGAGATCTCGCGTCGCCTTGATCTGCCAGGGCTGTACCGTCGGCAGCTCACGCAGAAGACCGAGCCACGGCGCGCCCAGGGCATAGACCCGCCGAGCCGAGGTCACCGCCGCCAGCCCCGCCACCCTCGAATCGGCGAAGACCTGATTCCACAACAGATCGATGCAGGCAAGCCCATTCTGCCTTTCGGGATGTTCGGGGCTGTAACAGACCGAAAACTCGGCGCGCTGCGACCGATCGGCAGTCATCCGATCGAAGGTCACATCCATGCCGCGCCCGTCGGAAACTGCCACCACCTCGGCCTCGGGTATAAGCGACTCGGCGAGCGCAAACTGCACCGTCGCGCCCCCGACTTCCATGATCGCGAAGCGCTCCTTGGGCTGCTCGGACTCGCGAACACCTCGCCAGGCCAGCAGGCCCTCTTCGCTGCCGGTGATCGGTCGCGCCACCACGCTGGGAAGCTGGGCATCCTGGGCGAAAAACTGCTCCACGGTCCGCCATATCGTCGACCACTCGGGACGGGACTCCGGCTGGCCAGTCAGCAGATCGCGAAAGCCCCCCGTCCCAAGCGCTGCCACGGCCCGCACCTGCGCCCGCCACTCCGGACGACCGCCCTTGCTGACATCCCCGAGCGCTTGCCACGCCGCCAGCAGACGCGGCCTCACGATCTCTGCCACCGCCGCCGGAGTCTGTCCGTGAGTCAGCGCCGCCAGCCCGCCCTTTGCCTTGGCACAGACCGGCGGAAGATTTCCCACCGCACAGCGCTGCCCGTCGCCACCCACCCGAATCGGGAACATGCACAGCGACGTTCCAGAGGAGCCTACGTCGACGATCAGATGAACTTCCGACCGTGGCTGCCGAACCACCGCGCTGCCCGCGCAACCGGCAAGCCCTCCCATGACCCCGAGCAGCATCAGGGGGCCAGCCAATGGAACGACGCGCGGACACCGCAACTTCATCAGACCGACATTACCGCAAATCGCCGCGACTCCCTACTGCTGCGGTTGCGATTGAATGGGCAATCTTCCGACGAGAAAGCAGCAACTACTCTGCAAATCGAGCCTTTTGATAACATGAGAATTTATGACTATCAGTAGTGAGCTGCTGCTCGGGCGCGTGCAGAAGTGGGAACGTGAACAGAGCGATCAGGTGTTTCTGACCCAACCGATCGGCGGAGGAGCGGTACGAACCTATACCTTCGGTCAGACGATGGACCAGGCCCGCCGGATGGCTACTCATCTGCGCTCGCTCGGCTTTCCGCCCGGTTCCGCGATTGCGATCCTGTCGAAAAACTGCGCTCATATGTTCCTCGCAGACATCGCGATCTGGATGGCCGGTCATGTCTCGGTCGCGCTGTATCCGACGCTGACCGCCGAGTCGATCGAGTACATCTTGCAGCACTGCGAAGCCCGCGCGCTGTTCATCGGCAAGCTCGACGAGTGGGAGCTGCTCGCGCCGGGAATCCCCAAGGGACTCCCTTGCATGGCCTTTCCGCTCAGTCCCAAGACCGATTTTCCCACTTGGGATGACGTGGTTTCCAAACATCCGCCCCTAAGTGGCGAAATTGCGCGTGGCGCCGACGAACCCGCGATCATCATCTATACCTCTGGGAGTACCGGCAAACCGAAGGGCGTCACGCACTGTTTCCGCGCGATGTCAACGGCCTGTGCAGGACTTCAGCAGACGCTCAAGCTGGTGCCGCAGGATCGCTTCCTTTCCTATCTACCGCTGGCCCACGTCTTTGAGCGCGCTGCCATCGAAGCCGTGTCGATGTGGGCCGGAGCGCAGGTCTTCTTCGCGGAGTCTCTGGACACCTTCGTGGCCGACATCAAGCGAGCCCGCCCGACGCTGTTTCACTCTGTTCCGCGTCTGTGGCTGAAGTTTCAGCAGGGTGTTTTCGAGAAGATGGCCGCGGACAAGCTGCGCACCATGCTCAAGGTTCCGATCTTGGGAGGAGTGATTCGCCGCAAGGTTCTGTCGGGTCTGGGCCTCGAACACACGCGCCTCGCAGTGAGTGGTTCGGCACCGATTCCTGCGGAGCTGATCGAGTGGTACAACGACCTCGGACTGGAGCTTCTGGAAGGCTACGCGATGAGTGAAAACTTCGCGTACTCGCACCTCGCGCTGCCTGGTCGGACCCGCGCCGGTTACGTCGGTGAGCCGCTGCCGGGAGTCGAAGCCAAGATCTCGCCGCAAGGAGAAGTGCTGGTCAAGAGTCCGGGCACGATGATCGGCTATCACAGAGACCCGGAACTGAGCGCTTCCTGCTTTACGGAGGACGGATTCCTAAAGACCGGAGACCGCGGTGAGATCGACGAAATGAATCGACTCAAGCTGACGGGCCGCGTCAAGGAGCTGTTCAAGACCAGCAAAGGAAAGTACGTCGCGCCGGCTCCGATCGAGAACCTGCTCAACGCTGACAATCACGTCGAGCAGTCGTGTGTGACCGGACCGGGACAAGCACAGCCGTTTGGTCTGGTCATGCTGGCGGAGATCCTGCGGCCCCGTCTCAAAGATCCCAAGATTCAGAAGATCGTCGATGCCTCACTCCGCGGTCTGCTCGAACGAATCAACCGCAACCTGGAAGAACACGAGAAGCTGGAGTTCCTGGTGGTAGTCAACGAGTCCTGGAAGATCAAAAACGGACTCCTCACACCGACGCTGAAGATCAAGCGTGATGTGATCGAGTCGCGCTACTCTGCCCAGGTTGATAGCTGGTATTCCCAAAAGTCTCCGGTGATCTGGCTGTAGCTTCCGACGCGCCGGTTTCTCTTTGCAATCTGGTCAGCGCTGCGGCTGCGCGTGCGGTAGGATGCGCGGCCATGGGTGCCAGAAACCAACCGGATAGCACAACAGAGGAAGTCTTCGATTACGTCGTAGTGGGCGGTGGATCGGCGGGTTGTATCGTCGCTGAAGCGCTGTCTCGCGATCCCTCGCAGCGAGTCCTCCTCTTGGAAGCTGGACCGCACGCAAACGAAAATCCAGAGACGCTGGCCGCCGATCAATACAAGCACGCATTTGTTCATCCAGAGCTGCTCTGGGAGCGCTTTTCCGTTCCGCAGTCCCACTGCCGCAATGCGCGTCTGTTTCAAGGATCAGGACGAGGTCTGGGAGGCAGCGGTGCCGTCAACGCAATGGTCTATACCCGAGGCAGCGCCTACGACTACGACAGCTGGGGACTGCCGGGCTGGCGCTACGCGGACGTCGTGGATGACTTCATCGAAATTGAGCGGACGCTGGGAGTAAATAGGCTACCCACAACCCGCTTCACAGAGTCCTGCATTGCCGCGGCAGAGGAGTCCGGATTTCAGCGCAAGGAAGATCTCAACGACGGCGCGCTGTGCGGATTCCTTGGTTATGAGTGGATGAATCTCGACCCATTGCGCAATGAACGGAGAAGCTCCTATGTCTCCTTTTTGCGGCCCCACGAAGCGCGTCCCAACTTGGTGATTCGCACCGGAGCACAGGTACAGAGACTCCTGCTCACCCCGCATGATGGCGTGGCTGCCGTCGCCAAAGCGGAAGGAGTTGAGTACGTTCAAGGAAACACACGGACCCGGATCAAGGTACGTCGCGAGGTCATTCTGTCGGCTGGTGCGCTCGAGTCCCCGCGGCTTCTCCTGCTTTCAGGAATTGGTCCGGGTGCTGATCTGCGCGCGGCAGGAATCCCAGTGGTGGCCGACTTGCCATCGGTGGGCCGCAACCTGATGGATCATCCCAATGTCAGCGTATTCTTTTTGGCCAAGCAGGAGACCGACTGCCGCTGGGCGCAGCTGTATGGCTTTCAGCGCGTCGGTCAGCATGTTCCCGAAGGCGAAGCGGACTCCTGCTTTGTGTTCTACAGCGCGCGCTCGTCGTTTCGGGAAGGGATGCTGCGGATGCTCCCGACGATGGCGCTGCCGCAGTCGCTGTATCGCTGGGGTTGGCCCAAACGAGCGCTGCAAGCCCTGATTCGCGGTGCGTTCCGGATCGGTGCGGTGCAGCGACTGGTGCATCGCATGTACGGAGTGGTCGTGATCCTCGGCAAGCCGGAGAGTCGCGGGCAGCTACGCTTGGCCTCAGCCAATCCCGACGACGCGGCGCTCATTGATCCGGGGTATTTTTCCGCCGCCGCCGATCTGGAGACGATGGTAAATGGGGTAGAGCTGGCGCGTAATATGACGGCCTCGCAGAGCCTGACCCAGTATGGCAATCGCGAGCTGATTCCGGGCGCTCGCAGCAAGTCTCGCGACCGGATTGCGCGCTTCATCCAACAGAACGTGATGACGACCTATCACTACGCGGGAACGTGTCGCATGGGACTCGATGCAGAGTCGGTCGTCGATGGCGAGATGAGAGTCCGTCAGATCGCGGGCCTGCGCGTGGCCGATGCCTCGGTGATTCCGTCGGTGCCAGTCTCTGCGATGAATGCCCCAAGCATGCTGATCGGCTATCGCGCGGCACGCTCTTTGACCGCAGGAGCGGGGGCGCCGTGAAGGTCTGTATGGTGGTCGCCAATCCAGTCCTGTACGACGGACGGGTGATCCGCCATGCCCGCACGCTCGTCGAGGCCGGCCATCAGGTGACGGTGCTCGGAGTGATTGGACCGAACGATGCCGACGGAGAGCTGCCGAAAGATACGCCGTTTGCGGTCCAGCGAATTCGCCGGCAGCGGCACGGACTGCTACCCATGCTGACCTGGGCGACGACAGCACTGCGCCAGCGAGCCGCGCAAACCATTGGTCAAGCGCTACCGAAAGCCGTGCTCGCGCAGCTGCCGGGAATTGCCGATCTGGCGGTAGCGACGTCGGCGGTGGAGCTGGCGGCGCTGGCGATCACGCAGCCCTACGATGTCTTTCATGGCAACGATCTCAACACGCTGCCGGCGGTGGCGTGGGCCGCGAGTCTGCGCAGGCGACCGTATGTTTATGATGCCCACGAGTTCTATGTCGAAGAATCACCGTCGCTGAGCGAGTTTGAGCGGCGAGCCCGCAGGCTCTGTGAGGAACGGCTCTGTCAGCGCGCAGCGGCCGTCCTGACCGTCAATGATCTCCTCGCCGATGAGCTGGCTGCACGCTACCGAATCCCGCGCCCGGTGGTGGTGCGCAACGTGCCGCCGTACTTTGCGACGCGCGATCCGCTGGAACTACCGCTCGGCGAACCGGGCACGCTGCGGCTCCTCTATCACGGTACGCACATTGGTCTTGGGCAGCCTGGCACCGACGATGTGTTGCAAGCGATGGCGCAGCTCCGCGACGAAGTACAGATCCGACTGACCCTGCGTGGACAGATCGCAGCCGCCCAGCAGACCGAGCTATGGCAGCGCGTCGAACAGCTCGGGCTGACCGGTCGGGTGGCGATCTCTCCGCCGGTGTCAGGACCGACGGCGCTGATGGCCGCAGCGGTCGCGGGACAGGAAGAGGTCGGGCTGGCGTTTCACCCGCCGCTCGCCGGTAACCTTCAGCTCGCGACCTCGAGCAAGGTCTACGAATACCAGATGGCGGGCCTGGCGGTCTGTGCCACCGATGTGCCCGGCAATCACATCATCCTCGACGAGAGCGCAGGGCAGTTTTATCCATTTGGCGACATTGCGGCGCTCTGCCACATCCTGCGGCGACTCGCCACCGACCGGACGCTCTTGCGCAGCCTGCGTGAGAGTGCCCGACGCCGAGCAGTCAGAGAGTTTGCGTGGGAGACGGAGCGCAAGCGCCTGCTGGCGATCTACCGACAGCTTACCGATCCGAGCGCGATGAAAAGCTGACTACTCGCGGCGCTGCATTGAGCGCGTACCCAGCGACGGCAGAGACGGAATCGTACGCTGAGCAGCAGGCGGCGGGGCCAGCGGCGGCTCGGCGTGGGGCATAGCCACTGGAGCAGGCGTCGGCGGAGCAAGCGGTGGTGGGGCCGAGCCAGCCAGTGGCGGCGGCGTGACAGCCGATGGAGCCACCGCAGCCGCAACAGGTCGAGCAGCCACGGGTGGAGCAGCAGGCGGCGCGGCCACCGGAGCACTGTGCGTCGAAACCGCCGGGGCAGTCTTGGCGCCACCACCCCCGAGCAGACCAGCCAGCTGCGCATCAGAAACGAAGGTCACTCGCGTCGCCATCACCTCACCTAGCAGGCGACCGCCTTGGTGGATCCGAACCACCTCGCGCGCCTTGAGGGTTCCCGAAAAAAGGCCGACGATCAGCGCGTCCCCGACCTCCGTGTCCTCGCACGAGACCGCGCCCGTGCGACCGACCACCAGGCGTCCAGTGACGCGCAGCGGTCCTCCTTCCAAGTGTCCATCAACCACGAGGTCTCCGTCGGTCTCCAGCGTACCGACGATCTTCGTTCCGGCCCCGATGGTGGTCTGTGTCTTTGTCATGGTGGCCGCAGGATACAAGCGCATCCATCGGGTTCGCAACGACCGCCTTCGCAACCGGCGGAAGATGGTCGATAATGACACCATGCCTCCTTCTGAATCGGCGTTGGCTGGAGCCTCCCAGGCAGTGGCCGCTGCGGTCCCACTCACTTCCTCCGACTCGGCACCCAGCGCGCAGGTCGCCAGCAGCACCGCCTGGAGCTTCCCGGTTTCCTTCTGGACCGCCAACGTCATCGAGCTGTGTGAGCGCGCGGCCTACTACAGCTGGTTCATCCTCGTTACCGTCTACCTCACGTCGGCGGTTGGCTACAGCGACATCCAGGCCGGCTACCTGACCGGACTGTTCGCCGCCCTGCTCTACCTTCTGCCCTTTCTGTCGGGAGCGTTTGCCGATCGCGTCGGCTATCGCAAAGCGCTACTGCTCGCGCTGCTCCTACTCACCGTCGGATACACCGGCCTCGGTCTGCTGGCCGTGAAGCATGTGGTCCTGCTGCCCATGGCACTGGTCATGCTCGGCGGCTCCCTGGTCAAGCCCATCATCACCGGCACCGTAGCCCGCTCCTCCGACGCAGCAAGCCGAGCCAGAGCGTTTAGTCTGTTTTACATGATGGTC
>Ga0154020_10000455_pt1 | contig 49450 bp, 44 predicted proteins | sample Klosneuvirus_201_FD_109709 | JGI IMG/M metagenome (GOLD analysis project Ga0154020, IMG submission 109709) | Active sludge microbial communities from wastewater, Klosterneuburg, Austria - Klosneuvirus_20160825_MG | ecosystem: Engineered > WWTP > Aerobic digester > Activated sludge | place... | reverse complement strand
TCACGGCCGAGAATCTCTTTCATTTTAGTGTTATCAGGCTGTCTTCTGGTCATGTCGCCTTCTTTTAAGGGCGGTAAAAACTTAATTTGTGATTTTGAACCACTCACCTGAATGATAGTTTTAGCAAGTTCAAGTACAGAAATTAATTTATCGCTACCAATATTGATAACATCATTCACCATCAAATTTTTATTGAAAATATTGATCATTGTATCAATCGTATCATCCACATAAGTGAAAGTGCGCGTTTGCGAACCATCCCCATAAATAAAAATATCCCTTCCTGATAAAGCTGCCGATAAAAAACGTGGGATAACAAAATCTGTACTTTGGCTTGGGCCATAAGTATTAAAAAAGCGGAAGATGGTGTAAGGCAAATTAAATTCCTGCCAATAACTTCTGAAAAAGCATTCGCCTACATTTTTCACGACAGCATAGGGCACTCTGGAGTTTAAAGGTGTACTGTATTCGTTCTGCGGAATTTCAACCGGCTCGCCGTAAACTTCAGAAGAAGAAGAAAAATACACATGCTTTACACTACAATTCTTTGAAAGTGTAAGAATATTCTTTATGCCTTCTATATCTTGTAAAACCAAAACCGGATTAGCCTGAGTACGCTGTACGCCTACTACTGCGGCAAAATGAAAAACATAATCGAAATTATTAGAAAACATAATTTGCGACAATTGAGAGAAATCATTGCAATCGGCTTTCACAAATCTTAAATTGTCGTTTACAGGTAACTTTTCGATGTTTCCGGTACTCAAATTATCTATCACAACAACGAAATTTCTTTCATCGGCCAGTAATTTTTTTACAAAAGCACTTCCGATATTTCCTGCGCCACCTGTTACAAGTATTTTCTTTTGCATGGACTTTTTACTTTTTAAAATTGATGAGTTGTTGCACCCATTTTTCGGTATTCAATTTTTGGGCAAGCAAATGACTGTGTTTACCCATTTCAATTAATTCGGATGAATTTAATAAAATTATTTGTTTCATCACACGTTTAATGTCATTAATTTCTTTTCCCGAAAACACAAATCCGTTTTTATTTTCTTCCAAAAACACACCGACTGAACCTACATTTTTACTTAACAGCAAGGGAAATCCGGCAGCAGCATGCTCATGAACCACTAAACCCCAAGGTTCAAAATGGCTTGGGAGAATAAAAACGCCCGTCTTACTCAAAATTTCCTTCATTTTTTGAGGTTGTACAAAGCCCAGATGCTTAATTTTAGGATGAGTTGCAGGCTCAATATCCCCATTACCGGCGCACCACAATTCCCATTCATTAGGCATTTCATTTTGCAGCTCAATAAACGCTTGCCACAATTCCTTCACTCCTTTAAAATCATAATACCTTCCAACAAATAAAAACCGTTTAGGAAATTGCTGACTTTTTTCATTTATGGTCGATTGATAGATGGTATTGAAATAATTCACATCGCAAGTATAAAATCCCTCCATGATGTTCTCGTTTCTGAATCCAAGTTTAAGTGCGTAATCTTTCTGAATTTGTCCCGGAACCCAAGCATGGGAAAATCGTTTGTGTAAATAAATTGGCGCAATGATTTTAAGAATTTGTTGTTTTAAATCGCCACGCCAATGTGTATCAAACGCGACAATAGTTGGCACCTTTCTATTATATGCCTTTGCAATTTTATTGTAATCGCCATCGATCCAGCCACTGAATATCATGAGGTCGGGATTGATTTCTTTTACTTTAGTTTCTAATTGATTGTAATCGTATTCGTTTTTATCGTAAACATGAAGTTTTCCAAATTCAAATTCAAAAGGGGCCTCTTTATTTACCGGCCATCTGAAAACATGAACCTCAGCCTGTTTTGCAAGCTCTTTACAGCCGGCCACAAAGTAATTTGCAAGTTCGGTATAGAAAAAGAGAATTTTCATTTGGTCTCTTCAATAATATTTGATTCATTTTCCTCCCTCAATCTCCTTGCTTCAGCACTTTTTTCTGATGTATAATTTTTATAATTGACGAAATTATAATAGTACATCCAGGCATAAAGAAAGAATCCACTGAAAGTGTAATTTCCTTGCCGCAACAACTGTATAACAATTAAAACCAACAAGGCATTTGAAATTAACCAATAGTCATTATCCTCTTCTCCGGCGAGGTTTTTAGAAACGTAAAACTTAAAAACAAAAAACAAAATAAAGATAACACCCATTAGTCCAACTTCAGATAGAGTACGTAAAAACATAGAGTTGGCATCATGCGTGTTGAACTCATAAATACCTCCTAATAAATAATTCAGTTTATGTTTCTGATAAGCTAATTCATGAGAACCTAAACCACTACCAAAAAGCGGATTTTGTTTGAAGTTTTCCATTGTCACATGGTAGTTGTTGTACAGCACAAACGAAGAGCCGTGAATTCTTGGTAACACTTTACTTACTTTATACATCCTTACTCCGCGCTCAAACTTACCCGTTAGTTCCTTCTCAACAATGTTATCAATAAAAAGTGCTTCCATACCATTAACACGCGCTCGGAACTCGGGAGCATTGTTATATGCCAGGAAAAAAAGCACCACAGAAACCGGCACCGCAATTAGAATATACCTAACAAATCCGAAATTAATAGCAAGCAAAATAATACTGATAAAAACGCCAAGAAAAGCTAAAGAAGAAAAAGATAAAACATAGGCTACAATTATTGTGAGGCTTTGATAACGTGTTAAATATTTTTCACGCTTAAAGAAAAATTCATAACATGAAAAGAAAAATGCAGGTGCGAGAATAGTGCCAAAATAGGCCGGCTCACTTAATGTGCTGTTTATCCTTATACCCAAACCTCCTTCGCTGAATCCCCATTTATTCAAAGGAAATAAAATACGCCAATCATACCCGGGTTCAAACCCAACTATATAACTTCCTAACTGAATTAATCCCAGAACGGCGACAATAAAAGATCCTTTCAGGTACATGGAAAAAATTCGTTTTACATCATAATTGTAATAATGCATGACATAACGGTAAAATATGAGGTTGACGGCAAGATTGGCGAAAATTTTAATCAAATTACCGGTAGTGTTATTGCCAAGGATTACATTCATAATACCTGTTATAAGTAAAGGCAATAAAATATAAAGTGTTTCCCTGGGAAATCTGTACTTGGCAATAAAAATCAGAAGGAGAATAATGATTGCAACATAACCATCATAAAACTCAAAAGCCAACTTACCTTTAAATAATACGTGGCTATTAAAAAAGAGATTTAAAAATATTCCAAAGTCTATCCAGCTCAATTAGATAATATTTACCTCGCGTTCGAGTTTAACACCAAATTTAGCAAATACCGTGTCTAAAACATATTCTGAGAGCGAATAAATTTCATTGCCCGTAGCGTTCCCTTTATTTACCAATACCAATGCTTGCTTGTCGTGAACAGCAGCATTTCCCATTCTATACCCTTTCAAACCACTTTTTTCAATGAGCCAACCCGCAGCCAATTTATAATTTCCATTGTCGAGTTCATAAGCAACCAATTCAGGAAACTCTTTCTTTAATGACTCATATTTATCCTTCAGCACCTCCGGATTCTTAAAAAAACTACCTGCATTACCACTTACTTTCGGGTCAGGCAATTTAGAACTTCTGATACTAATTACAGCCTGTGAAATATCCTTTATTCCAGGTGATTTTACACCCATTGCCTGCAACTCTGTATTTATTGCTCCGTAACTGGTGTTTAAAGCAGGTGACTTTGATAATTTAAAAGTAACAGAAACGATAATGTATTTATTCTTAAGTTCTCTTTTGAAAACACTTTCTCTGTATCCGAAATGACAATCGGCCTTCGAAAAAACGCGTATGTTGCCGGTTGCTAAGTCAGCCGCCTCCAGACTTTCAAACACATCCTTAATTTCAACCCCGTATGCGCCAATGTTTTGCATTGGACTTGCCCCAACACAACCAGGAATTAGCGATAAATTTTCTAATCCTGCATAATTTCTTTCAATGCACCACGTTACAAAATTATGCCACACTTCTCCCGCAGCAACCTTAACAAAAACTAAATCATTTTCGCTATTTATAACTTGTATGCCTTTCAGATTATTTTTTAAAACAATGCCATCGAAATTTTTCGTTAACAGCAAATTACTGCCGCCGCCAATTATTAGTTTTTCGGATTTAATAAAAACAGGTAGAGTGACGAGCTCCTTGATTTCATTCACCTCATTCAACTCAACAAACCACTTAGAAAAAGCTTCAATGCCAAATGTATTATAGCTTTTAAGAGATACGTTTTCAGTAATTCTAATCATATTTCAAAAGTAAGCAAATAGGTAGCTTTAATTTTTTTATCTTTAGGCCAATATCAACAAAAACCTTGTTTACAACTACACATAAAACCATCATAGTTAGCGTTATTAATGATTTGGCCACCGACCAACGCGTGTTGCGGAGCGCAGAAGTATTAACTGAAGCCGGTTTTGATGTGATTCTATTTGGCCGCGAGCTTCAAAACTCGCCTTCTGTTAACCATTTGCCCTATAAAACCAAACGTATTAAAATGTTGTTCACTAAAGGGCCATTATTTTATTTATTTTATAATTGGCGGCTTTTCTGGTTTCTTTTAACCAACAAAAGCGATGTGCTTTTTTCTAACGATCTTGATACTTTACTTCCTAACTATTTGGTTTCAAAATTCAGAAAAACGCCACTTATTTACGATAGCCATGAGATTTTTTGCGAAGTTCCCGAGCTCCAAAACACCTTATTGAAGAAAAAAATTTGGTCTGCACTGGAAAAGAAAATAGTTCCAAAACTTAAGAACTGCATAACTGTTAACGACAGCATTGCCGCTTATTTTAAAAACAAATACAATACGCCATTTAATGTGGTAAGAAACATTCCGACTGCCTTTAACGCATTAAAATTAAAATCAAAACAGGAACTTGGGATTCCCGAAAACAAAACCATACTCATCTTACAGGGTGCCGGAATAAACATTCAACGTGGTGCTGAAGAAATGGTTGAAGCCATGAAGTACGTCAACAATGCCCATTTATACATTATTGGCGGTGGTGACGTGTTCGATAATTTAAAAAAACTGGTGACTGAATTTAATCTCACTGAGAAAGTAACTATAAAAACTAAAATGCCTAAATCTGAATTAATGAATTTCACCAGGAATTCTGATATCGGCATCAGCATTGATAAAGACACCAATCTCAATTACCATTTCAGTTTGCCAAATAAATTATTTGACTACATACAATCAAACATTCCAATATTGGCTAGTCGACTGCCTGAAATTGAAAACCTGATTAAACATTATAACATTGGTTGTTTTATTGATAACCATGAACCCAAACACATTGCAGAAAAAATTAACTTCATGAGAGACTCAGGATTGATGAACGAATGGAAAACAAACACCGGGAAAGCCAACGCGGAAAACAATTGGGAAACAGAAAAAAAGAAACTTATCAATATTATTAATGCATTAAATTAATTTTTTTAATTTTAAACATGGAATTTTCAGCACAACAAATAGCAGCAATGCTCGGCGGAACAGTTGAAGGTAACGAAAACGCTACTGTTTCAAACTTATCTAAGATAGAAGAAGGCAAACCCGGGACATTATCCTTTCTGGCTAACCCCTTATATACCCCGCATATTTACGAAACCGATGCATCAATTGTTATCGTTAATAAAACATTGGTATTAGAAAAGCCTGTAAAGAATACATGTACTTTAATCCGTGTTGATGATGCTTACGCCAGTTTTGCCCAATTACTGGAGATGTACAACCAAATGAAATTCAATAAAAGCGGCATCGAACAGCCTTCTTTCATTTCTAAAACTGCTACAGTTGGGAAAGATTGCTACGTAGGAGCCTTTGCTTACTTAGGCGAAAACGTGAAAGTTGGCAACAATGTGAAAATCTATCCGCATGTTTACATTGGTGATAATACCAACATAGGAGATAACTGCACATTTTTTTCTGGCGTGAAAATTTACCACGATACTGTGATTGGTAAAAACTGCACAATACATGCAAGCACTGTTGTCGGATCCGATGGTTTTGGCTTTGTACCGAATACAGAAGACAACAAAAAAGTACCTCAAATAGGCAATGTTGTTATTGAAGATAATGTGGAAATTGGTGCTAATACCTGTATTGACAGAGCAACACTCGGTTCAACTATTATCCGAAAAGGTGTGAAAATGGATAATCTCATTCAGATCGCACATAATGTTGAAATTGGTGAAAATTGCATGCTGGCAGGTGGTGTATTTGTTGCAGGCTCAACCAAACTAGGAAAAAACATATTAATTGGCGGTCAGGCCGGTGTTGTTGGGCATCTTAAAATTGCTAACGGTGTGAAAATTGCCGCCCAATCGGGTGTTGGCAGCAGTATTGAAAAAGAGAATGAAATTGTTCAGGGTTCTCCTGCTTTCAATATTGGCGAATACAAACGCAGTTACGTTTTATTCAGAAGCCTTTCTAAACTTAACGACCGCGTTAGGGATATTGAGAAAAAGCTTAAAAACCCTTAATAAAATACCCTTAAACGGGGGTACTATTTACCAAAAATTTCTTATTTTAGCCGCTAGCAGAGGTTCTGCCTGATATTCTATTAATTAATAATGAGCGATAAACAACATACAATTAAACAAAAAGTGTCGGTTACGGGCGTTGGCTTGCATACCGGTAAAAAAGTGACTTTAACATTTAATCCCGCACCTGAGAACCATTGGTTTAAATTTCAACGTGTAGATTTGGATGGTCAACCAATTATTGATGCAGATGCAGATTTAGTGGTTGACACTTCCAGAGGTACAACTCTTGAAAAAAATGGTGTACGTGTAAATACGATTGAGCACGTTTTAGCCGCCTTGGTTGGAATGGGTATCGATAATTGCCTTATTCAGGTGGATAGTCCGGAAATGCCTATTATGGATGGCAGCTCATGGAAATTTGTTGTAGCATTAGAAGCTGCTGAGATTGTTGAACAGGAAGCTGAACGTGATTACTTTGAACTGACTGAAAACTTAACCTACGAAGATCCTATCAAGAAAGTTGAAATGCTGGCAGTGCCTCAGGAAACTTTCAGGGTAACCGTGATGGTGGATTATAACAGCGAAGTATTAGGCACGCAGCATGCCGGCATGTACCACATTGGAGAATTTAAAGAAGAAATTGCTAAATGCCGCACCTTCGTGTTTTTACATGAACTGGAAGCATTGCTCGCTAATAATTTAATTAAAGGCGGCGATTTAGATAACGCTATTATTTTAGTTGAGAAAGAATTACCAAAAGAAAAACTTGACCATTTAAAAAAACTATTCAATAAAGAACATGTGGAAGTGAAAGGCCGCGGTGTTTTAAATAACCTGAAACTTCATTTTTACAACGAACCTGCCCGCCATAAATTATTAGACATTGTTGGTGATCTAGCTTTAGCAGGAAAACCAATGAAAATACATGTTCTGGCAGCACGCCCCGGGCATGCAGGAAATGTGGCGTTTGCGAAGAAAATTAAAGAGGTCATGAAGAAACAGAAAAACGAGCGCATGTTACCAAAGCTCGACCTTTCTGCAAAACCGGTTTACGATGTTCGTCAGATTCAAGCAGTATTACCGCACCGTCCGCCATTTTTAATGGTCGACAAAATCATGGAACTAACTACTGAATATGTAGTAGGTGTGAAGAACGTTACCATTAATGATTATTGGTTTTCGGGGCATTTTCCTGACGAGCCAATTATGCCGGGAGTATTAATTATTGAAGCATTGGCTCAAACCGGTGGAATTCTTTGTTTAAAAACCGTTCCGGATCCTGAAAACTATCAGACTTATTTCTTAAAAATTGAAAGTGCCAAATTCAAACAGAAGGTTGTGCCTGGTGATACACTCGTTTTCCGTATGGATATGGCTGAACCTATCAGAAGAGGCATGTGCCATATGAAAGGCCTGGCCTTTGTTGGCAATAAACTGGTTTGTGAAGCAGATATGACTGCGCAAATAGTGAAAGTAAGAAATTTAGATAAAGCTGTAGAAACGATTTAATATGATTTCGAATTTAGCATCTGTACATCCAAAAGCAAAAATCGGTAAGAATGTTACCATTGAACCTTTTGTAACTATTTACGAAGATGTTGAAATTGGCGACAATACATGGATTGCACCGAACGTGGTTGTTTTCCCTGATACCACAATTGGTCACGATTGCAAAATTTATCCCGGTGCTTCAATCGGCGCTGTATCACAAGACTTAAAATACAAAGGCGAACCAACCAAAACAATTATTGGCAACAATACTGTTATACGCGAATATGTAACGGTACATAAAGGAACGGCCGACAGACACCTGACAAAAATTGGCGACAACTGTTTAATAATGGCTTATGTGCACGTAGCACACGATTGTTTAATTGGCAACAATGTTATTTTAGCGAGTTATGTAGGCTTAGCAGGTCATATTACCATTGAGGATTTTGCGATTTTAGAAGGCGGTGCAGTGGCGCAACAATTTATCACTATTGGGGCACATGCTTTCGTTGCCGGTGCCACTTTAATAAGGAAAAATGTACCGCCATTTATTAAGGTGGCGCGTGAACCTATCCAGTTTATTGGTGTCAACTCTATTGGATTGAGCAGAAGAGGATTTGAAAAAGAAACCATTACTCAGATTGAAGATATTTACCGCACCATTTTTGTAAGAGGACATTCAGTTTCGAAAGCGATTGAAATTGTTGAAGCAGAAATACCATCAACTGAAGTAAGAAACCAAATCATCAACTTTATCCGGAACAGTAAAGACGGCGTGGTTAAAGGTGTTTAACGTAAATTAAATGTCAGGCGAATGATTATCATATCCGGTCGCTGAGCTTGTCGAAGCGCCCAGATAGAATATCAAGCGAAGGATTACAAGATCGAAGTAACTCGTCATTGCGAGGAGGGACGACGAAGCAATCTCTAATAACGTCAGATTACTTCGTTCCGCTAATTGAACTGATAAATATAGTGTCAGGTCGTCCCGATAGCTATCGGAAGGAGCCGAGACCAAAACCAAAAAAAAAATGCCAAGCAATTCACTCCATATCCATTTAGATAACGTAAGTAAAAAGTTTGCAACCGAATGGATTTTTAAAAATGTTAATTTACAAATCACTCCAGGCGACAAACTGGTTATTTTAGGTGGAAACGGTTCAGGCAAATCAACACTATTGCAAATTATTTCCGGTTATGTTTTGCCAAATTCAGGCACAGTCACCTATAACATCAACAACACCAAAGTTGATGCCGAAGAATTAAAAAACCATTTAAGCATAGCTACACCCTACCTCGAATTAGTTGAAGATTATACTTTAGCCGAAATAATTGAACATTGCGCAGCCTACAAACCCTTTATTAACGGATTAAATACAGCTGAGATAATTGAAATTAGCGGATTAAGCCATGCTAAAAACAAATACATCAAAAACTACTCCAGCGGCATGAAACAACGTGTTCGCTTAACTCTGGCCGTTTTAGCCTATTGCCCTTTGTTGTTGCTCGATGAACCTGTTTCCAATTTAGACAAAGCGGCTATTGACTGGTTTAAGAGTTTAATAGGCAAATATGCTATGCATAAAACCATTGTGGTTTGCTCCAATTCCATTAAGGAGGAGTTTGAATTTTGTACCAGGGAATTGGATGTTTCGACGTTTAAATAATACAAAATCTCTTTTAGTTTCACTTTTTGTCATGCAAATTAAATTTGCTTTTTAAGGGAGTTTTTATATATTTGGTATATGCTTAATAAAAACAACAAACTTATAGCTGCATTATTCGTTTTTATATCGACTTGTTATTATTCACAAATTAATCTTGTGCCTAATCCAAGTTTTGAAAGTTATACTACTTGTCCGAATAATTTTGGCCAAATTAATTATGCCAAGCCATGGTTTAGACCTACTACCGGTACAACTGATTATTATAATGGTTGTGCCCCTGCTTCAACCTATTACAACGTGCCCGTTACCAGTTTGGGTATTTGTCCTTCTAATTCAGGTTTCGGAATGGCAGGTTTAGACGTTATCGACAATATATTTGGAAGTTTTATTTATAGGGAATATTTAGCCGTTAAATTATTGACGCCGCTCGTTAATAGCAAAAAATATTATGTAACGTATTATATTAGACTTGCCGATAGCGCTCGTTATGCAACGAATCAGATTAATATCTATTTTGGCGATAGTATTTATAAAAACAGTTTTGACACAATTAATGTTATTCCTCAGATACAAAATCCACCATCGAATTATGTAACTACTAAAACATCTTGGACTAAATTGCAAGGGAGTTTTATTCCGAATGGCGGTGAAAATTATTTATACATTGGAAATTTTAAACACCCAATGACAAACGACACAGTTTTTGTTAACGGAGGATATAAATTTAACTATACTTTATCTTATTACTTTGTAGATGATGTTTGTGTTTCTGACGATTCACTGTATTCTGAGAATTGGTTAACGGAAATTAAGAATTCTAAAAAAAGTAAGTTTATATTTTATCCTAATCCGGTTGAAAATCATCTTTTTATAAAAAGCACAGAAAGTGGCTTTGATTTTAAACTTTTTGATGTTCATGGTATAGAATGTAGTTTTGAAAGAAAAAATGATTTTTTGGACTTAACCAGTTTAGGTGCTGGCATTTATTTTTTATTCTGTACAAACAAAGGTAATACCTATCAATATAAAATCGTAAAAAAATGAAAAAATTAATTTTAACTATTTTTGTCGTTATTGCGTCTGTTACAATTACTAAGTCGCAAAATCCATATTGGAGAGCTGGTGGTAATACAAATGTTGGACCTGATCCTGTATCACTGGCTAATAATTTTTTAGGTACTGCTGCTGGAAATAACATTCCCGTTGCATTTGGAACGAATGGAACTCAACGGATATTCATTAATGATAACACAGGACCATTTGGAGGCTTTGTAGGAATTGGCAATGGTTTTTCATCACCACGTTCTTTGCTCCACATTCACGACGGTGGCCTTTCCTATTTGCAAGTAACAAATATTGCAAGCGGAAACGGGGCTCTAAATGGTGTGCGATTTGGTTTATTTGGCCCAACCGCTAATGCTGTAATTGCACAGCAAAATGCGGCTAATCTTTATTTTTCAACAGCAGGTCCTTCAGCAAATATCGGAAACGTAAGAATGAGCATTGTTGGTTTAGCTGGACCAAATCAGGGTTTCGTTGGTATAGGTACAAGCTATACTGCACCTAATAACTTACTTGATATAAATGGCGGCGATATTGATGTTAATACAGCACAACGCAGCTATATGATAGCCGATCAACAGGTTTTGTGGCACAAAGGAGGAAATTCAAATCTTTTTGTTGGAGTTGGGGCTCCGTGCCGTAAAAGGTGTATTCCAATATAAGTCGCACGGATTGCAAATCTGCGCGAACGGACATGAAAAGTCTTAATACATTCTCAAAAGCCTCCTAAAACGGAGGCTTTTTTATTCGCCACTAATCCGTATCTTTACCCCATGCAAAAACTCGACCTCAGTGATATTTTTATTCTGGCATTTATCGCCATAATTTTCACGATAGGTTGCATCACGGTTTTTAAGTTTATGCGCAACAAAAAATAAATATGACAAACGCTTTATTCATATTATTCTTAAACCTTGGTGGCGGCGAAGTGGTCCTCATTTTGTTCGTGATTTTACTTCTATTTGGCGGCAAAGGCATTCCTAGTGTAGCCAAAGCATTAGGTAAGGGTATCCGTGAATTTAAAGATGCTTCTGAAGGTATTAAACGCGATATACAGGAAAGTACCGGGGGTATTACCCGCGAAATAAATGAAAAGGTCCAGGAGATAAAAAAAGAGGTTGAGAAGGATTAGTCTTAAAACGATCTTTATGCGTTTCATTCTTCTGCTTTTTATTCTCCCATTAACTATAGTAGCACAAAACAATCTTGATAAAATAAAAATAAAAAAAGAAGATTATTCGCTTTATTTTTTTCAAAAAGGAATTAAATCCGATACTATTACATCTCAAAAAAACAACTTATTTGTATTGAAAATAGGTGTTTCACGCCGCTGCAATGCCCTAATTGAAGTGGAAAACGGCCGCTTAATTCCTACCAACAACGACAGTATCTATCAACTTTCATATATGCCTCATCTCAATTACAGGCATTTTTTTAAAGACAGCATTAGTTCTGCGGAGGCATATAAAACAAAGAATTCCTCCTCCAAAAAACCGAATATTAGTCCTTGCTCTATATTTAAAACTGAAATTAACGGCTCCAATAATACCGGCCAGTCTAAACAAATAAACATCACCATCAAAAACAAGTCGAACGACAGTCTTTACCTCAGCAACAAATTCTATTACAGGTAATTTTTTTCTATTATATTTAACAAAGCAAAATTATGAGCACCGAAAGCAGGCATCCTAAAGGTTTACCGTTCTTATTTTTTACCGAAATGTGGGAACGTTTTGGCTATTACTTAATGATTGGCATTTTTGTTTTGTACATGACCGATCTTCCCGGAAAAGGCGGATTAGGCCTCGACAACTCCGATGCAGCCGATATTTTCGGAACCTTTATTGCCTTTGTTTACTTAACTCCTTTTATGGGTGGCTTACTAGCCGACTTAAAATTAGGTTACCGCTTCTCAATTACACTTGGCGGTATATTAATGGGTGTTGGATATTGCATGCTGGCTATACCCGAAAAATGGGCATTCTACACTGCATTAGCTACCATGATTGTCGGGAACGGCTTTTTTAAACCCAATATATCTACCCTACTCGGTAATTTATATAACGATCCCAAATACAAAGCGGATAAAGATTTTGGTTATAATATTTTTTATATGGGCATTAACATCGGTGCCTTCATCTGCAATTTTATTGCGGCTTTTATGCGTCACAATTACGGTTGGGGATTTGCTTTTGTATCTGCCGGTATAGGAATGTTCATAGGTGTTATCATTTTCTGGCTAGGCAATAAACATTACGCCCATGCCGATGTACGTAAAGAACCAAAACCTGAAGATAAACCATTGCTAATGCGATTTGCTATGCTCTTAGGCATCGCTTTAGTATTAGGTGTCATAGGCTGGATAATTCCGGGTAACATGATGGGTAGCGATAGTACTGATGCATTTTTCTTTGGTTGTATACCGGTTATTATTTTTTATTCCGGGATATACAAAAAAGCCACCTCCGAGGAAAAAGTACCACTGGGAACTATGTTCACTATTTTCGTAATCGTTATTTTATTCTGGACTGTTTTTAAACAAAATGGCACAGCATTAACCGCGTATGCCGAGCATTATACCGACAGAGAAATGCCTTCAGCATTAGTAGGAACTGCGGGCAGTTTACACATGATAGAGAAAAAAACTGCAGCTAACGACAGCGTGTACCAACTCGATGAACAATTCAGGAAAATTAAAGACGAAAGCGGCAAACCAAAATTATGCTACGATTATCCAACCTATTTTAAAAATTTAAGTCCTGAAAAATATCCTAAAGAAGGAGAATCGCTCAATTTAATTTCAACCGAATTGTACCAGTCCATCAATCCGTTTTTTGTAATTATTTTAACTCCTTTAGTGGTTGGATTCTTTATGTTTTTACGAAAACGCGGTAAAGAGCCAACTACAGCTACAAAAATTGCCTATGGTTTACTCATCAGTGCCCTCTCAACATTAGTAATGGTATTTGCTGTTTACCAAAGCCATAACGGCATGCACAAAGCAAGCGGCTGGTGGCTCATTATGAGTTACGGGGTCATTACCATTGGAGAATTGTGTTTAAGTCCGATGGGCTTATCTATGGTGTCTAAATTATCGCCGCCGCGTTTTACAGCATTAATGATGGGTGGATGGAGTTTAGCAACATCTATAGGAAATAAATTAAGCGGAGTAATGGGGAAGAATTGGGATAAATTCGACAACAAGGCCAATTACTTTTATTTAAATTGTTTATTGTTGCTTATTGCCGCCATAATTTTATTTGCCTTACTGAAACGCTTGAATAAAGCCTTTAAAGAAAATTAGTATGTTATTGAGTTCGATAGTTGCGACAGGTTTAAGCAACGAAATTGGAAAAGACAATAAATTGCTGTGGCACTTACCTGCCGATTTGAAATTTTTCAAAACCACCACCATGGGCTGCCCGATTATTATGGGAAGAAAAACTTTTGAAGCCATTGGAAGAATTTTACCTGGAAGAAAAAATATCATCATTACCCGCAATGCTGATTTAAAAATAGAAGGTGCTGAAATTTACACCTCATTTGAGAGCATGATAAAAAACTGCGATGTTGAGAAAGCATTTATTATTGGTGGCGCAGAAATTTACAAAATGAGTTTGCCCTTCGTCAATGAAATTTACCGAACTCTTGTAAAATCCAATTTTGAAGCTGATACTTTTTTCCCTGAAATAAATTCAAATGAATTTAAATTAGTTTGGGAAGAATCCCATCACAAAGACGAAAAAAATAATTTTGATTACACTTACCAGAAATTTGTGAGAATTTAATCGCTTGGCAAAAGGATTAATTAAAACTCAAACTTATACCCTACTCCTTTTACCGTTTTAATATATTCTTCGCCTAATTTTTCGCGGAGTTTACGGATATGTACATCAATAGTTCTGTCGCCCACCACCACATCATCACCCCACACAGTATCTAAAATCACCTCCCTTGTAAACACTTTACCCGGTTTGCTTGATAAAAGCAATAACAAACTAAATTCCTTTCTTGGCAATTCAATTTCCTTATCGTTTTTATACACCATGTGTTTTTCAGTGTTAATCTTTATTGTACCAAGACTTATTAAACCGGACAAGACCGGCGTCTCGTCTTTGTAACGTCTCAATAATGCTTTTATTCGGCTGATGAACACTCTTGGTTTTATTGGCTTAGTAATAAAATCGTCAGCTCCTACATCTAGTCCGGTAATCTGAGTGTATTCTTCGTTTCGTGCTGTAAGGAAAGTAATAATTGTGTTTTTCAATTCAGGAATTTCTTTTAGCAAACGGCAGGTTTCTATTCCGTCCATTTCCGGCATCATGATATCCAATACAATAAGATGAGGCTTTACGGCTTTAGCTACTTCCAGCCCTTCACTACCATTATTAGCAACAAAAACTTCATAGCCTTCCTTTTTTAAGTTATAGCTTAAAAACGTGAGAATGTCCGGTTCATCATCAACCAACAAAATCTTATAACCGTTCACTTCGCTCATCGCTATTATTTCAAATCAAATAATGAATCTACACCCGGATATCTGTCAACTGAAAAACCTTCTGCGTATTTCACGCCAATTGCTCTCCCGAAAAGAACACTCTTCGCTTTCACGCTTTCCAAAAATTCGGGACTGGATATTGGAGTTTTAGGTTCCTTAGATTTAGGATTATAGAACTGGGATTCGTAAGCCATAATCGACGCCATTTTCTTATCCATATACTTACTGATGTCTATTACAAAATCAGGGTGAATAAAATTATCTTGTATATAATGGTAAACTGCTTTTGGTCGCCAGCTCAATTGAGTTTTGCCTTTGTGTTTGGTTTTAACCTTGGTTAGACCGCTGTAAAAACAAGAGTCAGACACTAACTTGGCCGCTTTACCATGATCAGGATGTCGGTCGGCAACAGCGTTACACAAAATAATCTCCGGTTGATATTGGCGGATCTTTTCGATTAGCAGAAGTTGATGCCTTTCATCATTGGCAAAAAAACCATCTGCCATATTCATCTGATCTCTGAAGGCAACACCAAGAATTTTTGCAGCCTTCATGGCCTCCTTGGTTCTGATTTTCGCATTTCCCCTTGTGCCTAATTCACCCAAGGTTAAGTCAAGTATTCCTACTTTTTTACCTGCGGCAACGTGTTTAAGAATAGTTCCGCTGCATGACAACTCAACATCATCCGGATGAACACCTATTGCTAAAATATCTACTTTCATGTTTTAAAAATCACAAATATCTTACTTACTCTTAATCTTCTATTCTCACACTAATTTTTTAATTCTTATACTTAATTCTTCCCTTCTATCCATTTCACAATTTTGCTGCAATCAGGTTTTTTCATTGGAGAGACACTATCCACCAAATGACCTTCTTCATCTATCATGTATTTTTGAAAATTCCATTTTACAGAACTGCTCATTACTCCATTTTTTTCTTTTTGAGTTAACCATTTGTACAATTCGCACATATCATCGCCTTTAACAGACACTTTCTCCATCATTTGAAATGTAACACCGTAGTTTTTTGTACAGAATTCCTTTATCTGAGTGCTGTTGCCGGGTTCCTGGCTTCCGAAGTTGTTGGCAGGGAAACCAATTATTGTAAAATTTTTATCTTTATACTTTTCATAAACCTCCTGCAATTGTTTATACTGAGGGGTTAAGCCGCATTCACTGGCTGTATTTACAATTAAGATTTTCTTTCCCTTTAAAGAAGCAAAATCAAACTCAGCACCGTCAATGGTTTTTACTTTAAATCCATGAATACTCGGCTTCGGGCCATCGCCTTTTTTAGGCTTAAATGAAAATCCAAACAGCATAAGACAAATGAGAATTATGGTTTTATTTATACTAATTAATTTACTTAACATTTCAATATTTATTATGTTTACACAAAGTTAGTTAAATATGAGCATTTGGCATAATACACCCACTTTAACCGAAATAAATGCCCTTAATGAAGGGACATTAGGTGAACACATGAGCATTATCTTTACAGAAATAGGCAACGATTTTCTTAAGGCCTCCATGCCCGTTGATAACCGGACCAAACAACCTTTCGGGCTGCTACATGGCGGAGCAGCAGTTGCTTTGGCTGAAACTATTGGAAGTGTTGCTACCTGGTGCGCCATCAAAAGAGATATATTTATAGGTATCGGAACTGAAATCAATGCCAACCACATAAAAGCCGTTCATGGCGGACTTGTTACAGGGATTTGTAAGCCTATTCAGGTAACGGGTTTAAATCATATTTGGGATATCCGCATCTACAACGAACAAAATGAACTGTGTTGCGTGAGCCGTTTTACCTGCATGGTAGTGGCGAAAAAGAAATTCATGTAGCGCTTTCTTCCAAAAAACTTTCTATTACCGAATAAATTCTTTGCAGATCTGTAGTTGAAATACAATAAGGCGGCAAAACATAAAACACATTTCCTAAAGGACGCAATAAAATACCTTTTTGCATAAAGTAATTACTGATAGTTTCGGCCGCATTGTTAAGGTAACTGGTTTCTTCATCAGTGACTAATTCAATGGCCAGTATAGTTCCTCTTTGCCTGATGTCTTTTATGCGCTTATGGGTTTTAATTTTTTGCAGAAAATCAGCATGTGATTTTGAAATGCGTTCTATGCTTTCAGTGGTTTCTTTTTTCTCCATAAGATCCATGCTCGCTATTGCCGCCGAACAAGCCGTGGGATTTGCTGTATAGCTATGACCATGAAAAAATGTTTTTGTTTTATCGTCGCTGATAAATGCCTCGTAAACAAATCCCGCACAAGAAGTCACACCTAGTGGCATATAACCTCCGGTTAATCCTTTAGATAAGCAAACAATATCAGGTTTATTACTTAAATAATCTGTTGCGAAAAAACGTCCGGTTCTTCCGAATCCTGTCATCACTTCGTCGGCAATTGTAATCACATTATTTTTCTTGCACAATGCAATTATTAGATCGAGATATTCTGCGTCATACATCAGCATACCAGCCGCGCCCTGCACCAATGGCTCAAAAATAAATCCGGCTACTGCATGGTTCTGAATAAGCTTATCAAACTCTTTAAGTAAAAATTGTATGTTACCGTTATTGGGAACAGGAACATGCACCACATCAAATAATAATTTTTCAAACGCGTTGTTAAATACATTGCGCTCACCCACACTCATTCCGCCGAAAGTATCGCCATGGTACGCATTCTCAAAAGCGATGAAAAGTGGTTTGTCTTCGCTCTTATTGTGCCAGTATTGCAAAGCCATTTTTAAGGCCACCTCAACCGCAGTTGAACCATTATCAGAATAAAATATTTTACTTTGATTATCCGGAAGATGTTGTATTAAGCGCTCTGCTAATTCAATGGCGGGTTGGTGTGTAAATCCGCTGAACATAACATGTTCCATTTTATGAACTTGCTCAGCCACCTTTTTTGAAATATACGGATTAGAATGCCCATGCAAATTGACCCACCAGCTCGAAATGGCATCGATGTATTGCTTACCTTTATCATCATAATAATAAGAACCTTCAGCCCTCTCAATTATCACAGGTTGCGCTTGCGACTTCAAATGGGTGAAGGGGTGCCAAACAAAATTTCTATCTTTTTCGCTAAGGTTCATTAAAATTGATTTACGTTTATTTTAGCAGCCTGCTCTGAAACAAAATTTTTATCTATCTGCTTCGCTCCCGGAATTTCAGCCAGTACCGGTAAATCCTTATAATTTTTGATAGCCGTAAGTACACCTTCGTCAAAATTTCCGTTAAAAATCAAGCCTTGAATTTTATAATTGTGACTTAAAAGATAATCAATTGACAATAATGAATGATTAATGCAACCCAAATAATAACTGATGACTAAAACTACGGCTGCATCAAACTGCTGCGCTAATTCAATAACGTATTCCTTTTCGTTTAAAGGCACCAATAAACCTCCGGCACCTTCAATTATCAAATTATTATTGGTAACAGGTAATTGTATATTAGATTTTTCAATCCTGATGTTTTTTTTTGCAGCGGCAATATGCGGTGAAGCCGGTTCTTTAAGTAAGTAGGCTTCCTTATGAAACACTGAAGTTAAATTTGAAATTAGCTTTTTTACGTTCCCGCTATCGGTGCCCTCAGCGAAACCACATTGCACCGGTTTCCAATAATCTGCCTGAAGCGCCTCAGTTAATACAGCTGAAACCACAGTTTTACCAACATCTGTACCAATACCGCTTATAAAATATTTTTTCAATGAATTAATTCTGCTAGTTTTTTAATTTCTTCTTTGGTATTGAAAGCATGCAGACAAATCCGCACCCTTTCCGTTCCTGCTTTTACAGTCGGGCTCTTGATTCCCTTTACAAATAAACCATTACGCTCGAATTCTGCCTCAACATTACTCACATCCGTATTTCCCGGGTAAAGACAACAATGAATCGCGCTATTGCTTATTATAAAATTTTGGTTATTGGCCATAAGCTCATTAAAGTATTTGATGTTTTCCTTTAACTGACTCATTGCTTCAGTTTCTTCCAGTAAAGTGTAAGCTGCATTGATCATTTGTAAACTGTGAAGCGGCAAAGCAGTGGTGTAAATAAATGATCTGGCGTAATTAATTAAATAGTCTTTTAACTCCTTGCTTCCGGCTACAGCAGCACCATGACAACCCATAGCTTTTCCGTAAGTATAAATGCGCGCAAAGCACTCGCTTTCTATACCTAATTCATTGCACAATCCCCTGCCATTTTTACCAAAAACCCCAATCGCATGCGCTTCATCAACAATTAAAAATATTTTCTTGTTATCGCATAAAGCAACAATTTCTTTTAATGCCGCACTATCCCCATCCATTGAATAAATGCTTTCAACCACTATAAATATTGAACCGCTTACATCGCTGTTTCTTTCGAGCATGCGTTTCAGATGTTCAACATCATTGTGGCGGATTTTATAATGTCTCGCCAAACTCAAGCGGATACCATCATGAATGGAGGCATGAATTAATTCATCATAAAGAATCAAATCATGTTTGCCGGCAATTGATGAAAGCAAGCCAACATTGGCATCATAACCTGAATTAAAAATAAGCGCGGCTTCACTACTATGGAATTCTGCTATTTTATTTTCGAGATTTCCGGCGTAAGATGAATGTCCGGATATTAATCTGGAACCTGTAGAACCTGCAATAAGATTTGGTTCAGAACTTGAAACTTTTTTCTGAATTAACCCGCTTTTTGAAAACCCCAGATAATCATTACTGCTAAAGTCAGTTAAATGATCGTAATTTTTTAAGGCACGAAAAAGCCCTTTGCGTTTTCGTTCTTCAAGTAATTGAAGTAAATGCAAAGGGCCTTTATACATTAGTTAATTATTTTTCTATTTTTAGAAGTACTTCTTTCCCTCCAACGGTTGCCCTTACAAGACCATTTTCTTCGAAAGTAAGTCTTTCATATTTTGGTTCTATCAAAATTTTACCGTTGAAATCAATCATTCCCTTAAAAAATCCTTTTGTAACTATAGCCTTACCATCTTTAAAATCATTAATACGCTCGTAAATTGGTTCAACCAATAAAGTTCCATCGTTTTTAATTAAGCCTACCAATCCATTCTTACGGGCGAAACCTATTCCGTCGGCACCAAAGCCGGTTAAATTATCCCACTCAGGTTTAATTAACTCTTTACCTTCGCTATTAATTAATCCGCGTTTGCCATTTAATTCAACTACGGCAATACCATTATTGAATTTTCCAATATGGTCGTATTTAGATGAAATTTCTGTTTGTGAATGAGCATTAATTGTAAATGCTACAATACATGAGAATAGGATTTTTTTCATATTATTTATTTTTAAACTAATGCTTCTTTACCTGAGAATGCTTTTTTAGGGCTTAATCCCAATATCTTGAACATTTCCATATCCTGATTAAAGGCAGGATTAGGAGTAGTTAATAATTTTTCACCGGCAAAAATGGAATTAGCGCCTGCCATAAAGCAAAGTGCCTGTCCTTCCATACTCATACTCTGACGCCCTGCTGATAACCTAACAGCCGTATCAGGCAGAACAATTCTGGTAGTTGCAATCATGCGCACCATATCCCAGATTGGAACAGGCGGCTGATCTTCTAACGGTGTGCCTTCCACGGCAACCAATGCGTTAATTGGCACCGATTCTGGTTGCGGATTTAATAAACTCAGTGTGTACAACATACCCACCCTGTCTTCAGCACTCTCTCCCATTCCGATAATACCTCCAGAGCAAACAGTTAGTCCTGCTTTACGCACATTCTTAATGGTATTTAATCGATCATCATAATTACGTGTAGAGATAATGTTACTGTAATTTTCTTCTGATGTATCAATATTGTGATTATAAGCATAGAGACCTGCCTCTGCTAATTTTTTTGCTTGCTCTTCGGTAATCATCCCTAATGTAGCGCACACTTCCATGCCTTTGCTGTTAATGGTTTTTACCATGTCAAGAACGCGCTCAAAATCACTGTTATCACGTACTTCACGCCATGCTGCACCTAAGCACATACGACTGGCTCCGCCCGATTTAGCATTGTCTGCTGCTTCAGTAACTTCAGGTACACTCATCAACTTATGTACTTTTACCTCGGTATTATAACGGGCTGCCTGAGGACAATATGCACAGTCTTCGGCACAGCCTCCTGTTTTAATAGAAACCAGAGAGCTCACCTGAACTTCTCCAACTTGATGGTGTTGCTGGTGCACACCTGCAGCTCTATAAATTAACTCCATTAAAGGAGTATTGTAAACTTCTAAAATCTCTTCTTTTGTCCAGTTTTTTGGCATAAAAAACGCTTTAAACAAAGATAGTTATATCCAGTAAATCACGCAATAATATACTTTAAATAACCCCCGATAGTTAAAAACTAATATTAACCGCTTTGTCACTTTTAATACTTTGTTACGTTATTTGCACTATGCGTTGGATTTTAGTCATTATTTTAACATTTTTCACATGTAGTATCTTACCGGCCCAACAGGATGCTATGCTACAAGGTAAACGCAAGCAAAAGCGCGTTTGGAGGAGATGGCGGCCAAGTGAAAGGAAAAACAAAACTGCTTATAACCCTTATCTGAAAAAGAAAAAAGGCAGCCGTGTTAGCGACAAAGTAGCAGAAGGAAATACCAAAGAAATCCGTAAACAGCGCCGTGACTATAAAAAGCAAATGAGAAAAGGTAAAAAGAAGACGCAGGATTAAATGCTAAACCGTGCGCTTTCTTTATACAAATCATCTTTCACCGGATTAAGCCCACAAACCTGGTCACTTTCACTTATTTTATTGGTTAACCGAAGCGGAACAATGGTTGTTCCTTTTCTAACCCTTTATTTAACCACCAAAGAAATGGGTTGTACATTAAGTCAGGCCGGAACAGTAATGGGCTTATTTGGTTTTGGTTCAGTGATTGGTGCGTATTTAGGAGGTAAGCTCAGCGACAGAATTGGTTTTCATAAGGTTCAATTGTTAAGTTTACTATTAGGCGGGTTAATGTTTATTATTCTGGGGCAGGTGAAGGCCTACGAATTAATCTGTGTAACAACCTTTTTTTTAAGCATGGTGAACGAAGCATTCCGACCAGCGAATTCTAGCGCTATTGCGTATTACAGCACCCCTGAAAACAGAACCCGTTCCTATTCATTAAACCGCTTAGCTGTTAATCTTGGCTGGGCAGTTGGCGCATCCATTGGCGGAATCATTGCTTCCTATAATTACGAGTTATTATTCTGGGTTGATGGAATTACGAACATGGCAGCAGCCATTGTTTTATTTCTTTCATTTAAAATACCTAAAACAAAAAATAAAAGTTTTGATGAAGTAACAGAAATAAAAAAAGGTGAATCTGCTTATCAAGATAAAACCTATTTATGGTATATATTTCTTGTGATATTATTTGGACTATGTTTTTTCCAGTTGTTTACAACTGTTCCAAAATATTTCAGAGACGGATTAATGTTAAACGAGAAGTACATTGGATTTTTAATGGCAATTAACGGTTTACTGATTGTTGTACTGGAAATGGTGATGATTTACAAAATGGAAGGCAAAAGAAACATTGCTGTATTCATGAGCCTTGGCACTGTAATTTGCGCTTTCGCCTTTTTAAGTTTGCTTCTACCCGGGCCGGCGAAGTGGATTAGCCTATTGATGATATTAATAATAACAGTTGGTGAAATTGTGGCCATGCCATTTATGAATACCTATTGGACCACGCGAAGCAAAGCACATAACCGCGGACAATACGCCGCCCTGTTTACTATGGCTTGGGGCATTGGTCAAACTTTTGGACCATATATAATAGCGGTAATAATTGATAATACTAATTATGCTATTGCTTTTATTGTAGTAGCTTTGGTTTTCTTAATTACGGCTTTTGGGTTTTGGAAATTGCCAAAATATTAAATGGCAAAAAACTAAAAAATATTATATTTGATTTGAGTAATTTAAAAGCATCATCATGAAAGAAAAGAAAACTATCTGGACAACCATTACTGGTGGCTTAACTTCCGCTGCACCCATATTACTTTCATGCTGCAAGAGCGGTGCCTGTGTTGGCGTTTGTGCCAGTCCGATTGCCTCTTTATTTGGGGTTTCCTCAGCCACAATAGCCAGTTCACCATTAGTGAGTGCACTTGAGCCATTGCTGATTGCTGTTAGCGCAGTGTCTTTTACTATTTCGTATTATTCGTTATATGTTTTGCCAAAATTTAGCTGCAATACCGGAGGTAATTGTGACTGCGGACCAACAGAAAAAGAAAAACGAAAAATCAAACTCACCAAAATTGTTTTTTGGTTCGGCTTAATTTTAAGCATTAGCTTTTTAAGTTATTTTGAATACACCAAATACGAAGCTGCTACAAAGAAGGAAGAGTGCGATACGGAATGTGTTGCTCCAGTTGAAGAATGTTGTGCAGACGGAGATTCAACCGCCTGTGCGGATTAAGTAGATTAACCTTTGTATTTAAAATCAACTTTACTTACCCGTAACCTTAAACTCAGTTCTACGGTTTTTTGCTTTGTTTTCCGGTGTATCGTTAGGGGCTTTTGGGCGGGTTTCTGCATAACCTTTATAGCTCAAACGTGTAGCCGTAATTTTTCCGTTAGTAATCAGATAATCATAAACAGATTTTGCACGGTTAGTACTTAAAGTTTTGTTCCAATCTTTTTTACCACTATTGTCAGTGTGTCCGCCTAGCTCAATTTTTACATTTGAATTTTTTGTGAGGAAGAAAATCAACTTGTCAAGTTCGGCTTTACTCTCCGGTTTCAATTCCCATTTGTCAACATCAAAAAACACGTTCTTTAACTCAACCGTACTTCCTGTATCGATTGGCTGAAGCGGTATATCTAATAAAAATGGTTTGTCAAAATCTGTTTGCTTGCCTTTTAATGAAAAATTATCAGAGTAAAATAAAAAGCCGTCACGCGCCACATTTACCAAATAATTTTTGTTATTAGTTAAGGTTACTAAAAACTGTCCTGCCTTATCAGAATAAGACTCTGTTACATTTTGTTGAGTTTCTAAATCGAACAACTCGAATTTCGCTTCTAACGGCTCTTTTGTTTTTGCATTGTAAACTTTTCCTTTAACATAAGTTAATTTTTCAGGACGAATATCTTCCGGTAACTCGAACTGGTAAATATCCAATCCTCCGAATCCTCCTTCACGGTTACTTGCAAAATAAGCCTGCTTTCCGCTTGGGTCAACCAATAAACTATTTTCATCTTTAAAAGTATTGATAGGATATCCTAAGTTCACTGCTTTACCCCATGTTCCATCGGGTTGACGCTTACTCATAAAAATATCCAGGCCACCTAATCCGGGATGTCCGGCACTGCTAAAATACAGAGTTTGATTATCGGGGTGTATGAATACAGATTCTTCCTGTTCATTTGTATTTACATTATTACTCAATTTCACCGGCGCTGTAAATCTGCCATCCGGACCGATTGTACTTGTGTATATATCCTGCTCTTTTATATCGCCCCTGCTAATTAAACCGCGCACGAAATACAATGTTTTACCATCGCTGGAAAATGAAGGTTGCGTTTCCCAATTCGCGGTGTTAACTGGAGGCCCAACATTAACCGGTTTAGTCCATTTACCATTTACTTTTTGAGCATAAAAAATATCGCAGCTTCCATAACCTTTCCTGTCAGGTGAACCGTAATCGCCTGTCATTTCCATACAGGAAGCGAAAAACATAAAAGTACCATCGGCAGAAATACTTGGTGCGCCTTCATTACCGGGCGTGTTCACTACAGTCATAGGATTTGCAGTTTGCCATTGATTATTAGAATGATTACTCAGGTAAAAATCTTCCTGACGAACTTCTTCACTCTCCTTCAATTCACGTGTAAACAAAAACTGTTTACCATCCGCCGTGATACTTGGAAAATACTCATTAAACTTTGTATTAACTCCCGCGCCCATATTTACCGGCTTAAAAGGCTTTGGCGATTTAACGGCAATTGCTCCAAATTTTGCATTCACAATTTCTTTGGCTGCAGCTTCTTTCATTTGCGGATTTACCCTCTCCACCTTTGCAAACGATTCATACGAACTCACTGCTTTGTCATAATTACCCACCATCATATAAGCATTGGCTAAATAATAAATATTTTGCGGAAAAAATTTCGGATTAACAGCAACGGCTTTTTCAAAATGAGGAATGGCTTCGTTTGAACGGCCGTGCTCCATCAATAAAAAAGCAATCGCAGAATGGGCTTCAATAAAATTATCATCTTCCTTAAGTGCTTTTAACAACACCTCTTCTGCCTCTTTGTCTTTTCGCACTTCATAATATTTCTTTCCTTCTTCATACAACTTAATAGCTTTTTTATTAGTACTAGTGTAAGTACCGGGCGGCAAACTTTGGGCCTGAAGCACAACACTTAATACTAAACTAATCAGGGTTAAAAATATTTTTTTCATATTCGTTTTTGCTTATAAAAAGATTGCATTTTTGTTAGAGTTATGGCTTTATCCCCAACCAGGCTCTCCGCGCAGTAATTTGTTTTTCGGTAGGATCCTTAGCTATATCAATAATATTTTCTTCTTTAATTTTTACCATTTTTACCTTACCGCTTAGCTTTTTCAATTTATAACGGCCTTTTTTGTCTTTACGATACACTTCTATCACCAACTTATCACCAACTTTTGTAGAACTCATGAAATTTCCAACCACCTCTTGTGCATTCTCAAGGGTGAGTAAGCGGTTATTAAAAGAATAAAATTCATCGCCCATTTTATACTTGAACTGTTTACCGAAAGCATCAATATTAGTTAAATCTATTACCACCAAACGTTTGGTGCTATCGTTAAATCCAATACCGAATCCACCGAGTGTAATTGTTTCTTTCTCGCGCTCCTTAATTAAATCCAATCCTACTAAATTAAATACTTCCATTAATGGCAATGGTTTATTACCTGCAACATACTCATTCAGAAACTTCCTGATTTCAGGATAACTTAACTTCTCAATATCACTGAATAATTCTGCATCTTTGAATGACTTATTCTTCCCGTATTTTTTAGCCAGATCGCGCATTAACTCCTGAGTGCCGTATTTGCCATCACTATAATATCGGAGCATGATATCTAAACACATGTTTATTACAGCACCTTTCTCGTAAACATTATTATACTGTTTGTGATAATGATCGGTTAAAACATGCTTACTCATGAATGTAAAGGGTACAGTGTCATTATACATTTCCAATGAATTGTTGTATTTATCCATCATCACACCAAAAAACATATCGTAACCAATTAATCCTGATTTTACTTGGGCATGATGCGCTGAATATTCCGTTAAGCCTTCGTACAGCCATAAGTGTTCGCTCATTTTTGGATTATTGAAATCGAAATTTCCGATTTCCTCAGAGTGTATATTTAATGGCGTTACGATATGGAAAAATTCATGTGAACACACGTCATTGAGTGTTTGGGTAATAGATGCAGTATCCATTTCCGGTAAAACATAGAAAGAAGAGTATGAGTGTTCCAGGGCACCGGAGGCTCCGGAGAGCGTAGCCTTATCGGTGAGATAAATCAAAAAAGCATATTTATCTACAGGAAGTTCTCCGTTTAAATAATCACGTTGGGCGTTTAGTAAACGGGTTAAGTTGGCGGCCACAAAATCCGACTTAATATTGGCGTTAGGAGAATAAACCGAAACCAGCACTTTTGTATTAGCAATGGAAATAGTCGTGGTATCAGGAAGACAATACATAATTGGAGAATCAACCAACGAATGATAGTCGGCTGCCTTAATCACATCCTTTGTGTCTCCTAATTTTAAATCATTTAATCCTGTAGAAGGGTAAAATCCTTTTGGTTTATCGATTTCCAAAATAAAGTTGCGTTCGATATAACCTTTAAAATAACCATAAAAGCAATGTGTATTGAATACAAAATTCTTATTATCCTCAATATTGCTGCCACCCGGCTCAAACACTACTTTCTCTTTGATTTTTGTATCCCATGTATCTTCTACATCATAGGTGATCTTCTCGATTTGACTGGCAGGTGAAAATTTATAGGAATCCTCGTTAAGTTTTTCAACTTTAATAACTGCTCCATTCTTTCCGAATACTTTAAGGTTACTGACGAATCTGCCGAAATTGTAAACTTCGTAAGTGCCGGGTACCATTGCAGGAAAATTGAACGTTATTTCGGTTTCAGTAAAATCAGGCGGGCGCAATTCAATATTCAGCTTATCATCAATTACTTTATTTAGATTCACATAATAGTGATAGTCCTTATCAGCCAAACTCACTATTGAAATTAAGCTTAAAAAGGTGGAAAAGAAGAAAGTCCTACGCATAGCTTTATTTAATTAGCAAGTTAAAGTTTTTCCATTTATATTTTTGCCAAAAAATGATAAATGTAATAGAGGCCATAATAATCCACATCAGGAATTCAGCCCCCGGATTCTCTCCCTTAATTACAAAAATGGCATCCGTTTTAAGCACCGTATTGGGAGAAGTCACCAGCAAGCTGGATATTAAATTATTGGCGCAATGAATACCCAATGCCAGTTCTAAGCCTTCATCAAGCAAGGCAATAGCTCCAAGAAAAAAGCCGAATATTGAATAGTAAGGTAACATGGTCATCCATCCGTATGTTTTAGCTTCAGGATTAGTCATGTGAACCAGTCCGAATAACAACGATGTTAATATGAGTGGCGTGATACCATTTTTAAAAATGAGAGACAGCCCTTGTACCATATAACCTCTGAAAAGTATTTCTTCGGTACTTGTTTGAATAGGCAGGAGAATAACTGCAATAAGAAGGAGAATAAAAAAATTAACCGGATTAAATTGCACCTGTACATCTTCGCTATTCATGAAATATCCGACCAGGGTATTTATTAAGATAAGTGCTGCCCAAATGCCAAACGCAAAAAACACCCGCCCCCATCTCACTTTTTCATAGGCTGTTATCACTGAAGTAAGTGTTTTTTTATGAAGTTTCCTAATTGCGAAAACCAATCCAATGAAGGCGAAAACGAACATTCCGAACAAAAACGACAACAATAAATTTTTATTGATTCCTGTTTTAGAGGGATCAAATAGGATTTCAGGTTTTAATTGTATTTCTGTAAATGTAACGCCGTTAGAAACAGCAGCGTTAATTAAAGGAAACAAAATGAACAATTGGAAAATAAAATAGCCCAAAATACAGGCACATATTCCGAAAACATACATCCACCATTCATTCAATCCATTAACGAATCCGGCATTAAGAAATAAATTATTAAAGGGTAATTGTTTTTCTTCCTTTTGCTCAGATGTTTCCATTGTGCTAAATTAATGGTTTTAGCCAAATTCTACGACATTTTATTGCAATACCAGAGATGAGTTATATTAAAACTGTTGTGAATAACCAATACCGTAAATGAAATCGCGGTTAGTCTTGTTAAAGGCATTTAGCTCGTGTTGATAGATAAAAAAGCCTTCAATATTTATTTTTTTGCTTAGATTATAGATGAGGCCGAAGGTACTTCTGGAACGGCTCAAGCCTTTCTTCCTGGTTTGATTAAACGGCAAGTATAACTCTTCTGATAGGTAGGTTTCAAAACGTTTATTGATATCGTATTTTACAGTTAGCTTATTACGTTCAAAATAGACAGGAACCATTCCATTCTCACTAACATATAAATTTTTAAAACGGCACTGCAGCATATTACGGTATGTAAATGTAAAACTGCCTAATTTACGCCTTAGTAATACAGACAATCCTCCGCGATGAATATCGCTATAAAATCCATTTAAATTTCGGGCTTTTCCATAGGCATAATCCACCTGTAATTTTAAGAATTTAAATAGGCTGTAATTAACGGCCAGGTCAACATAACCTAATCCGTATTCAGAAACATTGTTTTTAATTCTATTTTTAAAATCGAATGATGCTTCAATTTTATCTGTCAGTTTTTTTTCAAAATGAAAATTCAGCCAAAGTGCAGCATCGTCATCGTAATAATCAATTCCCTTATTATTCGTTTGGGCAAAAACTGTTCCATTATATGTGAACAATAAGATTAAAAAAAAATATAGTATTGATTTACTCAAAATAGAAAATTTTAATCTGTGCCGAATCTTTCAAAAAATCAATTTTCTGAATATTTACTCTATGAACATTTATACCTGTCCGGTTTTTAATATCCTCTATTAATTCCGCTTCCCGCCCGGTGTGTATTAAATTGATATTCTCATAAATAATAGTTTTCACACCTTCTTTTTTCATCAACAACTTACTTTCCAAAAGATAAGCTACTATTATAATCAAAACATTAATTAATCCAACAAACAAGCTTTCTGTGGCGTCATCAGCTCCCTTTATTTTCGTAACTGCAGAAATCAAACCTATTGCAATAACCAGAAACAGATAGGTCATATCCTTCATGCTAATATCTTCAGTTCTGTATCTCAACATGCTAAAAACAGCAAATAAACCGAAGGCAGCTCCCATACTTAAATCCACTTTGTTAAGCAGGAAGCAAATCATAAAGATGACAATATTGAAAACGAAATAAGTAAAAAACAGTTCGCGTCTTTTATAAATAGGAAAATACACAAAGCGTATTAAAACAAGAACAGATATAAAGTCAACTACGAATCTAAGTCCGAGTTTACCTGATATTTTTATGAAAGCCTCTATGCCGGTTGCTGCAACTGACTCTTCAACTACCTGCAATATTAAATTCGTTACCATATAATAAGTTTTTTATCGCCTTTAATTTTTCTTTGAAATTATTTGTTTTAACACCGGGTTTTACCATTGCAATCCCTAAACAGTATTTACTGATAGAACCTTCTTTTATACGCATGTCTTTCATTTTGGCATGAAACACAGATGGTATTTTACTGTCTTGCTTCAATTCTGCAATCACTAGATCTTCTACCATTTGACAATTCTTATTATCATCGAATTCTAGTTTTACATCTATGGTTACTCTCTCCGGGCACTTTTTGCTTACTAAAGTAATTCTTTTATAATTAACCCATAAGGTAGGTTTTAAAGTATTAGGGTCAAAGGAGGTCTTTTCTGTCAAAAAATCACCGGTCTCTTTTTCCCACTCAACAGGTGTCACCCTTTTTTTGATCCGCTCTTTAATTGTCCGTCCTTTATTGTTTTTAAATTTCACTTCCAAAAAACCAACTCCGCTTTCAATGTAAGTCCTATGCCTTATTTTATATCTGTTTAAATGGCCATTGTGATGCTCCATATAAAGACTAAGATTATCCGTGTCGTAATACAAAGTTTTATAAGCACACTGACGTTTACCATCAATTTGAAGCACTTTGTAATCATTTTTTAGAGAATCCAACAGGTCATTTAATACAGAAACATTAAAAGTAAATTTAGTGTCTGTACGGTTCATGAGTCTAACCGATTCAATTTCCTTTAAAGAAACTGATTCGAACCGGGATAATATTTCCTGAATTTTATCTGACACTATTTAAATTCGTAATTGTACTTCTTAACTGAAATTAATTTATTACTCGCATCAAAAGTTTTACGTTCTGATTTTAAACCCTTGGCGTCATAGGTATAAATCATTTTTTTTAACACCTTACCGCTGCCATCCGTCACCAGCTCCTCCACCTTCTCGCCCATGGCATTGTATTTTGTATTCCGTTTTTCGACCAACATGTTTTTACTATCAAATTCTGATTCTTCCAGAAGATCACCTTCACTATTATATTTATATTTCATGATCGTTTTTATTTGTCCTGTTTTATCGTATTTAGTTTCCTCCAATGGTTCACCATTCGTGCCAAAAACCGTTTTGTTATCTGTTACTGCTTTACCGTTTTCGGTGTCAACAGAGGTAACAGATTTAATATGGTATTTTTTTACTTCTTTCTTTTTTTGAGCATTGGAACAGGTCACAACAATAAAAAGAAAAATAAATATCAGATTCTTTTTCATATTAGTCAAAAATTGTAATTGTACCTACATCGACCTTTTCCTTCTTCTCTTTAATTTCAACTTCCCTAATCATGACCGTGTCTCCGGATGCGCTTGTAAATGAACTATCCTGTGAATAAACATATATTTTATATTTGCCTTTGCGTAAGTATTTAAATTCAAATTCTCCCCTATAGTTAGTCGCCTGTTTATCGCCATAATTAGTTTCATTACCATAAACTATAAACACATCGACATCAGCCGCTGCATATACATCAGTTAATATAGTAAAATTACCATTGTAGTTTTCAGTAACAACTTTACCATAAATACTTGCTTTTCCTCCTTCGCCTGCAGTTTTCTTACATGAACCTATTGCCACAATTAACAGGCTTGAAAAGAGAAATACCGGCAAGCTAAAAAATCTGTACTTTATATTTTTAATCATTTTCTGATAGATTAATGTGAAATAATAATTTTTTTAGTACTCATTCCGCAACGTACAAAATACACGCCAGGCACCCAATTTTGAGTTTGAATTAACTGCTCATTTCTAATTTCACTTGAGTAGATTAATTCACCTAAAGTATTAAAAACTTCCAGGATCACTTTTTCGGAAGACGAATTTCTTACAGTCACGTAATCATTTCCGGGATTAGGATAAATTTTTAACAGATTAGTTTTTCCCGCCAACTCTTCAACAGATATTGCGCAATTAGATTGCTTGAAGGTTGGGAATGTTGCCACTGTGAACGAGCCGGTGCCATCAGGACAACGCGCCATTGATTTATCTGTTTGCTGGGCACCATACGAAATACTATCAAGTACAGTGCCCGAAGAATTACTCAACATCAATTGTTCACCACCTGCAGCCAATTTAAAATTAGAATGCACATATGTTGTAGTTGAAGGATTCTCATCGGCCCAAATAATTAAAAAGCCATTAGGTTGAATGATGGTATTTTGTGGAATTTGAAATTTGAAGGGACTTGAAAAATTATCTGTAAGGAAAATTCCGCCTACTTCAATAGGACTTGCCGATGAATTGTACAATTCAATCCAATCTTCATACATGTTATATTCATTTTTCACATCTCCCTGATTATCGGCTAAAAACTCGTTGATTTTTACTTGGCCAGGTGTGGCTGTTTGAACGGCATATAAGGTATAAAATTCGTATTCCGCGCGCTCCGGTGAAAATTTGCCCGCATTGTTATTCTCGGCATAAACATAATATTGAATTTGTGCTGCAGTAAGTGTGAACGTAGCTCCAAATACATTATCCAAAGCAGAACCATCGTTATGTAAACCATCATCAAACATGGCCAGTTTATTAAATTTATCGGATTTTAAGTAACGATAACCAAGATAAACTGAGGAAGGATTAGCATTTGTAATATTGGCAGTGAAAGTAATTACAGTATTTAATGATGGTGTAGATACAACAGAAACAGATGAAATTGCAGGTGATGTTACAGTAAATTCCGTTTGTGATTGCAGGAAGGAGGCTCTCGGATTCATTAATACAGTTAATCCAGGCATAGTTTGCGGACCAGAAGTGACATTGTTATTTATGTTGCTTAAAAACTGTGCGTAAGTATAGAATTTGTATACATCTGACTGAACTGCGGTATCCGCAACAGCCTGCATTGTTTGAGCTGTAGTTACATAGAGGTTATTCGTAATGTTCTCATTCAGCATTGTCTTGTAATGCGCATAATACATACGCTTATATTTTGGGTCTGCCAAGACTTTTGAAATTAAGGGCCAATTAGGGTCGGTTCCATGAAGCATTGGAGACATCACTTGCATTTGTGACACAGATAAAGCCGGACCACCCCCTGCATTATTAAAATTACCGAATGCCTCATTAACATCCCAGACAATCGGATTAAATCTTCTATTGTTATCCATATAAGTATAATAGTTGTGTGCTGGTCCTCCAATATAACTATCCAGATTCACCAGAAGATTGTCAAAAGCAAGCATCCATAAGGTCCGATCAAGATCCAGTATACTTTCTATGGAAGCCGGTTTATTATTTAATGTATCGCATAACGCTATTAAATTTTTCCAGCCCGTTGTTGATTTAATTGTATAAGCCGTATAAAAGGCGCTATCCTGTCCGTTGTATTTTAAATTACAATTGAAATTATCCATAAAAAAGAAGGAGTTATTGCTTGAATAAAATCTATTATTCACAAAAGTCTTAGTAATCGCCTCTACATTGGTATACAAACCTATATAAACGTTATTTATATACAATTGAGCATAATTAGCTAACGGGGAAGTCATGTATTTGTTTGCGATATTGTAAGCAAGAACTTCACGGACAAAGGAAGGGTCCTTGAAACCGTTACTTAGTTTTATATCCTTATATCCCTGGTAATTTTGATTTTTTACATGATCGAGTTCAATATGGAACGGATTCTTGTTATTATTTAAGTTATAAGAACTGTTTCCTTTAAACTTTATACCAGCACTATCAAATTGAACGCCATTAATCTTTACCCATTTCGAAATTAAGTAACCATCTTTTCCGGCTTTAGCGGTGTCAAGAATATAATCCCAGTTAGATTGATAAAACGAAACTTCAATTTTCTGGATGTTGTTAATATTATAAAATGACTGTGCATTCAACCCAAATTGAATCGCCATAATTAAAATAACATACAAGCACAATAACGATGCTTTATGTGTCTGACAGAAAGAGGTTTTCTGGCTGCTTAATTTACTTTTCATGCTTTTTTTGATAGCAAGGATTTAATGGAAATTATTCGGTAAAATAATTAATATACCGAACTCATTACACCACCCTGCCCTACTTTTGATTGTGAATATAAAATCTTATCGAGTAAATTTAATTCATTGGTCCTAATCGTTGTTTCAATAGTTTTAACTGACATTGTGTTAATGATTGAAACAAAGCCTTCGTAAGGAATACTACACCGTTTAGATGTAACAAAAAAGTAATCATTTACTTTTTTTATTACTGCGCCTGAATTCTCAACATCTTTAGTTAACAAAATCAGATTATTTATTTCGTTTTTAATTTGATGGCCGGCCATCGGTAATATTTGTTTAGAATCATCTTTTTGTAAAGCCTCCAACATTTCAAATCTCTTCATGAGTTCATCATCAATTATCGTATCGTAATCGCTTTTTTGAGAAGGGTTTTTTCCGCAAGAAAAAATTCCGATTAATAGCAAAATGACTAAACTCCTTTTCATTAATTCTTACCGCATTATCACCATTTTCCCAAGCTCTTTAGTGAAAAACTTGTCGGCTTCCGTATTGGCATGTTCAATATTCTGTCCGTTCACTTTTGTTTGAACTTTATATAAATAAACACCATTCGCTAATTTATCGCCAAAATCATCTTTCCCATCCCATGCATATTGGGTAATGTTTCTTCCAATATGCAGTGGTCCTAAATCATCTTTTGTAATGGTTTTAACAATCTTACCTGTAATAGTCATAATTTGAATATTAAACATTTCAGGGACTTCACTTCCGGTAAGGTTAAATACAAAACGGGTTGAAGTACTGAAAGGATTAGGGTAATTTATGACTTGTGTAATGGTAGATTTATTCACTACTTCAAAAACAATGCGGTAATCAACTGCCCCCGATTGATTATTACTTCTGTCTTTAGCTTGAATAATTAAAATGTACTTTCCATCTTCAGGCAAAACAGGATTATATTCTATCTTACAACTGTTGCTTGGCAGTTGAGCAGGAATAAAATTTAGTCCTCCGGCGAAATAAACGCGTTTTTCCTGAATATCGCTAGGTTTTTTGAGGTAAACAATAAAAGAGGAAGTGTCATTCAATGCAAGAAATTTATTCTCATCTTTTAATGAAACAACGATATATGGTTTTGCAGAAACAATATCACCATTCATGATTCTTTGTCCATCAAATGTCACATCCAATAAAGGATTAGTGATATCGCGGCTTACCGAGAATGGATAACGGGCCACATTATTGAAATGATACTGTTCCTTTTGATATCTGGCGTTTTGAGGCGGGTTAACATCTACCCACAAAGCATTATTACCCGGATACTGATACGAATTAATTTTTATAGTATCTAAAATTATTGCTCCCGGATTGAAAGGTTTGGCTTTCATTTTCTGGGGATAATAATGATTCACACGATTAGCATCTTCAATCCAGTAAGTAAACACTAAACTATCGGTAAACGGAATAACCCCAACATTTTCAACCGGCAAAACAATGCTGAAATTATCACCTTCTTGCATCGTATCTTTCAATGCCACAAATCCTTTTTTAGGATTAATAGCACATTCCGGCGCTTCATCATACAACACATACCAGAATTTTAACTGTGGGGAAGTACGGTGTACGTTATCTTTTTTGAATGCCACCAGTTGCAAATAGGGATACAAATTAGCATCGGCATAATTATATAAATCCAGAACGTTTGCACTATCTGTAGGAAACTTAACAGACAGCGTATCTCTTTGTCCGTTTGCTCTAATACCCACCAACTTTAGCGTTGTGGTATCGCCCGGTGATGAATCCAAACTTCTCACCTTCCAATGTAAACTGTTCCATTTATGAGATGGGCCAATAATTTCAGACGCTATAAAGCCGGTATTCCATCGCGTTTTGATTGTGTCATTTAAAGTAATTGGTGTATAAGTATTCACGCCTACCACTTCATGCGCTTGCCCCGGACTCATTCCTTTTCTTCCAAAAATAATCAAAGGCACAGTGTCTTTAAGTGTTCGTATGTTTCCGCTACCAATACTTTCAAAAGCGTTATACATTGAATTTGGATAAGAGCTTGCAGTATGACTTTGTGCTGAATAAGCTAACACAAGATTATTTGGTGGAATTGCATTTAGGAAGTTTTCCAATTCGGATTTCCATGATGTGAGTGAGCAATAATTAGTTGCTCCGAAATCTGCTGCATACAAGACCTGATATTTATCTACACAGGCGCAGTTACCAAAAGAACCAGGGTTACCTGCTACATTTACTGTATCGTTAGAGACCCAAGGCTTACCCGAAATAGAATCAAAAACAGCAATTGACCAACCATTCCATGAACAATTCCAGGTATGTTTTACTGATCCGTTTAACGAATAAATAATATTTACCGGGTCAATATTGTAAATAATCCCTGTTCTGCAGAAGAGCGACATGACGTCGTTTTCAAACGCAAATTTTCTTAAAGGTTTTTTATACTTCACAAACTGATAGCCATCGTTTTTAAACTGAAAAAAATGTGACTGCCCCCAGCCATGTTTATTTGTTATAGTTTGAAAAGAGCTTTCACGCCAAACAAAAGTATTCGACGGATTTGTTGAGTCTTTACTTACTCTCCAGAAATACACTGTACTATCAGCATATGGTAAATTAACTGTCCACTCAACTACCCCACCGCTGCTTTGCATAACTGTTTGTTGCAAAGGTGAAGAAAACGCATCAGTAGTATCGAGCTGTAAGCGATAGCTTCTGCTTGACGCGAATGGGTCAGTAGTTGATGCTTTTAATGTGATGGTTGATGTTGACGGAACTACAGCATATTTATAAGGATAAATAGGAACTAAATCCCCGCCTTGTATAAAAACATCAACGGTACCCGTTGTTTTATTATTGTTCTCGTTCTCTTCAGTAACGCCATTATAAGCATCAACAAAAACTTTAAATTTATTTAAACCTAATCCTCTGGTGTAATCAATCGGCATAAAAAACTTCAATGTATCTTTATAAAATGGCGCAATCATTTTCTTGTAAACTACTACGGAATCATTATTAGGAAAATATCTTTCGGTTTGAACAAAAATCGTGTCCATTTTAGCTTTACCCAAATTGGTGATATCAATTAAGATACCGATTGAATCTACATGAGATTTTAAATCAAAACTCACCTTACTATTATCAATAAAATAATCAGGTAAGCGGCCGACTGAAATTTTCACTGCCGGATCACCATGCAATGTCATATCTAAAGCCATAAAATGCTGAAGGGTATTTCCAACCGAAAGTGCCGACTTAAAACAAGCTTCCTGAACAATCTCTCCAATACCTTTATTGTATTTGGTTTGAGAAATAGCCCGGTAAATAGAGTTACTGTAATAATCAAGTGTATTCACAAAACCTAATGATGCCGCGGCAATAAATGCGATTGTTCCTTTTTGATTAATAAGAACAAATTTTTCAGAATTACTAAATGCATTATAAGTATGAATGTTTCCGGAATAACAAGAGTTTGCAATCATGAGCGGATATTTTCCGGCATTATTATAAACTGCAGGGTCATCAATGGCCTGATCGAAACCGGTAACTGAACCATGTCCAAAAAATGTAACTATTCCAACACCATAATTAAAATGATTTTTTACAGAATCGCTGATTGTAATCTGAATTGGGGCCGAAGTGGTTTTTTTAAAATCATAAACTTTTCCTCCATACAAAGTATCCTGAATAATGTTCTTATAATTACCTAGGTAAGATTGAAATAAAGCCTGCTCACCGGCATTTGTTCCTCCTGCAAAATGCAATACATGTTTACGCCACTCGGCACCAGAGGTGGCGTCATGCTGCTGAACCTTGGCCAAATAAGCAATTACATCAGCTGAAGTTTGCGCTGCTAATCTACCTATCGGGATTTCAGGAGTAATAAAATCATTGCTTTTTAATCCTGCTGTCAACAAATTATCAGATGGTGGCATTCCCATACTCGGAACCAAGCACTTTTTCCAGGCATTAGCGCCTTCCGTAAACATTTCAAGATGCTGAACTGATTTCCCAATGATAAATAAATTTCTGGGGTAAGAAGGTAAACTGTCCATCAAATATCGGCAAAAATTCCTGATAGACTGAGGATGCTTTTTTATACCGTATGCAAATTGGTCGTAAAGATCTTCTATATCTGCAACGATAACATTATGGGAACCTCCTGCCATTGACTGACGGTACGCAGCATAATTACTTGCTTCGGTAGAAAATTTTGGATGCGTAATAATTACAAAGGCTGAATCTGCTAAATTTGATTTGTAATATTTGAAGTAGCCGCTTTGATTCACTGCATGCAATGTATCAACCCTGATATAATTTGATTCAGCATCAATGTAACATCTTTTTTGTCCGGCCGAATTCGGCACAAGCGCCTTAACAAAGCCACCGTTAATTACAGTTTCAATTTTCTTATTATTGGTTACGTCATAAAATATAACTGAATTGTTTGTTCCTGTATTAACACCGCTTAACTTCAGATAGGTTTTTGAAAAAACAAGATCATCATCAACCACTAATTTTGAAATGGGCCCTCCATTCAATATTGGCAACTGAGGATATTTATAGTAAACGTAATGCAACATGGTTGAGTTATTGACTCCTGCAAAAATGGGATTGTTTGGAAATGAAACTTCGATATTTGAATTGTTATCAAGTAAATTAGAAGTTAAACTGTAAGTGAATACAAAAGGTTTAAAACCCTTAAATATCGTGTCAAAAATCTGAACCGGAGCGGATGCTGAATTAAAAACAACGCCTCTCACCTGATGGTCTTTCGTAACCGAATTATCCGAACTCAATCCTGAGAAACCAATTTTAATATGAACAGGCAATGGGGTGACAGTGTACATGTTTAAATTAGGTATGCTTGTATTATAGTTTGTTCCATTATTAAATGCTTTCCCGTACCCTTCAGCTTGCGTGTAGTGCGGGTCACTTGCGCCATAAGCATATTCTCCAACAGGGTTATAATCGAGTTCTAATGAGAAAATACTTTCATTATAAAAATATGCAGCAGGCGAATAAGTAGATGAAGCGGTATCGGTTTCAAAAGTTATTCGTTTATTGGCAACAGAAGAATTCCATGTCAGAAAAGCACTTATGGTGTCGCTGAATAACGACACATAAGGATTTGGTAAATAAGAAATACCGTTATAAATCGTACTATCGAAACGGCCATCAAGTTTTTCGGCGAAAAATTCGATATAATCAGAAGCATTTAAAACATTATCAGCTTCACCTTTTATATAAAGGGCGTGCTCTACTCCATTTAAAAAAAGCTGGAAATTTTTTGGATTAATTGATGAGAGGTTCAAGCCTGACTTAGCCAGCACTAATGAATCTATTCTGTAAAATCCTGTTTTGTGGATGGGGAATTTATAATACTTATTAGAAAAATTAATCCACTCGTTACTATAATTCTGAGCCAGGCTCAACAACCCGGTGAAGAAGAAAAGCAAGCTATGTATTAATTTCTTCACTTGGGCTTCTTATTAATATCGATTTTTAGTGAGATAATATGGGAATACAAGGCAATTGAACGGTCGCCAATATCGGTATAAGCGTAATCAAGTGTAAATATTTTCAATTTAACACCTAAACCAACATTAGGCTGAAAAGTGGTTGTGTATGCATTACCTTTTGCATTTAAAGACTTTTGTATGTTTCCAACACCAAATCGGCCGAAAACAATATTTTTATACCCTAATTCCATGCCTAGCATTGGTTCCATGCTCCATACATCCGTTTTAATAACGGTATTTCGTTTGCCGTCAAAAGTGTTCACCAAATTCAACTCTGCCAAAATTGAAATCCTGTCCTTCCATAACAAAAACTGCCTGTTCGTTCCGAGAATCAATTTAGGTACTGTTACTTCAACCGAATTACTTGGTATTTCATTACCGGTTACTGCAAATGTGTTTTTTTCGTCATCGGTTAATGAGTAAGTCCAGGCATTGAATGTTCCTGTTATATCTCTACCCATTGCCGCAAATTTCCATTTCTTATAATCATAAGTAGCACCTAAATCCAGGCCGAAACCCCATGCCCCTCCGAAATCACCAAGTTTTCTACGTATGACTTTAAAATTACCACCCAGTTTTACGCCTTTTAATTTTGCCATCTTTCTGGCGTAAGAAATCAAAACAGCGGCATCTACAGCGTTAAAGGTTTTAATTCTTGAATAATCAACATTTCCATTGGCATCAACCAAGTCGAGTGTGTTTGGAATATTATCTACCCCGAATCTAATAAACGAAATCGCCGCTACGCTATTGCTGTCAATTCTTTTTGAAGCGCCTATGTAATCGTATTTGGCAATACCGGCGAAGTATTCGGCGTGCATTAAGCCTAGTTGCAAATTACTTTGCTGATATAATAAGGCAGATGGATTCCAGTAGCCTGCTGTAACATCATTGGCTGAGGCAACATTGGCATTAGCCATCGCTAAGGCACGTGCACTAACACCAACATTTAAGAATTCGTTACTGTACTTGGCTATTTGCCCATAAAATGTCGCAGATACAAAAATGAATACCGCTGATAATAATTTAACCATAAACTATCTAAATTTAATGAATTTTCAACAAACTTAACAGCTACTTAACGGTTTTTTTATTAATATATTGTTGAAAATAATGACTGAACTCCTCTGTAAAAACGCCCGCTCCATGTCCATTCATATGATAGAAATCTGTAAAAAAGCCAAGACGTGAACTATATGGCCTTGATGAAAAATCGTGATATGTTAAATGATTGATTTGTGCAATTCGCTGTAACTGAGCAATTATTGAGCTCCGATTAATAATTGCTCCTTTTATTGCACTATGCATTGGGGAACTTATTAAGACCAATTTCATTGATTTTTCCTTTGAAAAGAGGATAATAGAATCGATATAATTCCTCTCAACGGGGTGTATATAACAGTAAAATGGCGAAACTTCCACCGTCTTCATTGTGTCCCGGAACACTACTTTTGAGAACCCTTTATAATATGAAGAATCTTCACGGCTTTCAATTCCAAGCCAGCCATGCAAGGAGGCAGCCAATGATCTCACATTTGAATAAGGCAAAGAATAAAAAGGATTGTACTTGAAGTTTACAAACCTATTATCGATGGCTTTAAACTGTTGTAACAATATTTCATTATCGAGAAACGGGAAATACCTAGGGAAATTTTTAATGGTATCGATTCCGTATTTCAGAAAATGATAATCGAGATCGAATATCAGATATTTCGGTGGCTGGCTCTTGCTGCAATACGCTTTCAATACTCCATAAGCAATACGCGGTGTTGCGCCTGTAACTCCAATATTGTATGATTCAAAACCTGTTATAGAATCGAATATTTTTGTGTTAAAATGCATTTCTGTTCTTGACGAACCCATAAAAAGCACATCGAAACTATTTTTCTTAGTAAAAATGGTATTGTATTTTTCGAACACACCCGTCTTATTGTTTCTTAGTCCTGAATAAAGCCATTCTCTTACCGCATAGAGTGACAGTATTGTGATTACTAAATATATTACTGCCTTTTTAATCAAAACTGAAAATATATAAACTCATTAGCATCAAAATCACCAATTAAAAATATTGTTACAATCAGCATTATGTAAAATACCACCTGCGATTTTTGCTTCAGCATAACCACAGTTTTAGAAATGTTGTATTCTTCTAACAATTCTTTCGCAAACAAAAGACCAGTTAATGCCATGCATATGTAGAAAAACAATCTGTCTTCTAAAACCACTAAACGTTCAATTCCTCCGTAAAAATCATGATTCATTAATAGTTTATCGTAAATAATTCCTAAGTCGTGAATAGATAACGCCCTAAAAGCAATAAGAGAAAAAGTATGAAAAGCCATGAGATAAATCCATCCAAGTAATTTAGGGACTTTGAATGCCGGGAACTTTTTTAAAATTAAAATTTCAATAATATACAGAATCCCGTGCATGGCTCCCCAAACAACAAAAGTCATATTAGCACCATGCCATGCCCCACTTATGACGAATACCAAAAAAATATTCAACAACCACCGCGCATACGTAACCCGATTACCACCCAAAGAAATGTAAAGATAATCCCTGAACCATGTAGTAATGCTAATGTGGTTTCTTGTCCAGAATTCATGTAAAGATTTTGACAATAACGGCCTTCGCCAATTAAGTGAAAGATTGATGCCAAACAATTTCGAAATACCGGTTGCGATATCAGAGTATCCACTGAAATCACAATACACTTGAACAACAAATAAAAAACCGCTTACAAAAAGCTCCAGGGTATTAAAATTATTTACATCATTAAAAACAGGGCTAACTATTTTACTAAGATTATCAGCGATTACCATTTTTTTAAAATAACCCCAAATTGTAAGTTTCAAAAAGCTTTCCCAATCGATGTTTTTTACAAAATGTGGTATCTTAAACTGCGGCATCAAATCGGCATACCTAACAATCGGTCCGGCTACCATGTGCGGAAAAAAAGAAACATAAAGAAGAAACTCATAAAAAGTATCTGATGGTTTGTATTTGCCTCTATATACATCTATTGAATAACTGAGTGATTGAAAAGTATAAAACGACAATCCTGCCGGTATAATTAAATTATTCAAGATTCCAGATGCATCCTGAATAAAAATGTTCGCAACCGATACAAAATATTTAAAGACGAACAACACACCCAGATTACTAACTACACTTAGTACAAGAAATGCTTTCTTGCTCTCGGCCTTTTCGGACGATCCAATTTTTTTAGCACACCAAAAATCAAAAGCTGATGTTCCGAAAAGTAATATTAAAAACCATGGATTGTAAGAAAAGTAAAAATAATAAGAAGCCAATAACAGAAAATAATTCCGGAAACGATTCGGCAGAGTCCAGTATACAACGAACACTATTGGAAGAAAAACAGTAAATATGGCCGAATTGAAGAGCATTGACTGCGTTTACAAAATCTGTTAGTATTTAATATTATAATTAATCTTCATTGATCGTTTTTTTTCTTAGCTTCTTGATATCGCCTCTGATTTTTTTCTTTTCTACACGTTTAGCCATACTGGATTTACTTGGCTTAGTTTTCTTTCTCACTTTAGGAATTACAAGTGCCTTATTCAACATATCAATCAGGCGTTTTGTAACAAGTTCCTTATTAGCCAATTGTGAGCGGCTTTTGCTTTCAGTGAGTTTTATGCAACCATCATCCGAAATTCTATTTTTTAGTTTGAGCATCACCCTTTCTTTTTGGGATTCAGACAGGCAATAGCTTTCAGCAATGTTAAAAACAATCCCCACTTTTGTTTCCACTTTGTTAACATTCTGCCCACCTTTACCGCCCGAACGGGAAGTATGATAAACCAATTCCTTTTTAATTAAATTTATCTGCTCAATTGCTAACATCGATTTTTTAATAATAAGCATGAAAATACAAAATTACAGCGTGCCTAAAAGCATAAATTTGATTTTTATGAGGATTATTTTCATCGCCCTTCTTTTTTCGTTTCTGACTTTCAAATCACAAACAATTGAGGATTGCAAAGTAAGGTTTAATAAATACCTCAACTTGAAAGGCTCTGTAAGCAAAGATGTGGTTTTTGAAAGCGATGCCATTTATTTGTTAAATGCCAATAAAGGCAAAGAATTTGCCATCTATAGTTATGAATTAAAAGTTCTTTCAGCATATTTTGAAACAGCAAACACCGATGAACAACTTGCTTTTTACAAATTCAAGGGGTTAAAAAAACTTACAAAAATGCAATTAGATAGCATATGGGTGAGTATGAAGGAAGAAATCACAATCCCGAAACAATCCGGCACAAAATCATTGCAGGGTATAAGAATTGCCCTCGATCCTGGACATTTTTCATCTAATTACACAGAATCCCGAATCGAAGGTAAATATGTTAAATTGGTGAATCAGGAATCGAGAACAAAGGACACCATTACACTCGTAGAAGGTCAGTTAACTTTTTTAACAGCTGATTTACTTAAGAGGATGCTAGAAGACCAAGGCGCCAAAGTATTAATAACAAGAACTCAATCTAATTATACCGCATTTAACCAATCTTATACCGACTGGTTCAGATTCAGAAGATTCAAGGTTCTTGACAGTTTAGTTAGTATAAAAGAAATCACTGCTACTGAATGTTTGAACTACAAAAAACTCAGCAAAGACAAATTATTCTGGCATTTTTTCAGGGATTACGAACTGGTAGAACGCTCGAGAAAAATAAATAATTTCGCTCCGCATTTATCGATCATCATTCATTACAATGTTGATGAAAAAAATGCACCATGGACAAAAGCAACTGTACGGAACACGAGTATGTGCTTTATACCCGGAGGGTTTGCAGCAATGGATTTAAAAAAAACAATCAATAAACTCCATTTCATCAGATTACTCGTAAGCGACCAAATCAAAAACTCTGAAATCATTGGTAATTTAACCATTAATGCATTTCAGAAAAACCTGAAAATATCTACAGCAAAACAAATTGATGCCGATTACCTGATGAAACACTCGCTGGTTACCGGTGACGGTGTTTTTTGCAGAAATTTGATTTTAACGCGCTATATAAATTCTCCATTAGTATATGGAGAGAGCTTATATCAGGACAACAACATTGAATGTACTTTACTGAATAACTGTAACTATAACAGCTATGGGATAAGCGTTCCTCAAAGGGTTTATCAAGTGGCAAAAAGTTATTACGAGGCTGTAATTGGCTATTTTAAAGACCCGAAAATCAGAACTTCGGACATGTAACCAGAACTTTTTTTGCTTTATACTTGGCTTTCTTAGCGTATTCGTAAACCAAAGAAATTTCATGTGCCCCTTGGGAATTATTTATTTGCAAAGAAGAAATGGTTAAATCATAACTATATCCAACTCTTAAATTTCTCTGTGGAATTTCAAAACCAATAAGCACTGCTAAGCATTCGTTATTGACATAAGGATTGTAGTTTTTAAACGGAATTCCGCGATACCACAATCCGATATTAAGGGGCATATGAAAATAATATAAACCTACATCAAACTGATCGTATTTTAATTCGTGTTTATAATTAAACGATGCCGCAACATATTTCTTAAGTGCTGTTTTTGAATTACCCCGGGCTTCAATTATATATCGGTAGCCACCATGCACCCCAATAAATAACGGCAAGGATTGCTGCTGCCCTATTAAACTCACATTTGGGCGATTAACATGTTTTGCTACAGCACCCAACCAGTAACTTTTAGAGTTATATAGCACACCTGCATTTATGTCAACAAAATTTCTTTGCTGGTACCCATTGGCATCTAAAGAAACAGCCGAGCCGGTAACTAATTGGTCGTTAAAAACTAATTTATTGAATCCAATACTTTTCATGTTGTAAGAAACACTAATACCTGCACGTATTTCACTTAGCTTTTTAACAGTGAATCTATAAGCATAACTTAGCCCGGCCTGTGTATGCGTTAATCCTGCGATACCAGCTTTGTCCTGCATGGCGAAAACACCAATACCACTACTCACATCGCTGATATTATAATCATAAGCAGCCATCATTGTTTGGTAAGTTTTCCTGATGCCCGGCCATTGGTTGCGGTAATTCGCTACAAAACGGTGCTCAGCTGTAAGCCCTGTATAAGCAGGATTCAAGTATTGTGGTGCTGCGTAAAACTGAGTGAATTGCGGGTCTTGGGACTTCCCTGGTAAGACGAAAAGCAATAAAAAAAATATCAATATTGATTGACTTCTCATTATTTTTTAGTGAGTTTAACTACAAGATCCTTTTCTTCTTTCTCATTGGCTATTAAATCGATTTCAAGTACAGCTGTATTGAACCCTTCCTCTTCCACAATTACTTTATAACTTTTTAAAGGATTCATTAACAATATAAATTTTCCGGTTTTGGAATTAGAATGATAAATACCCGCAATTTTTTTATTCTCGTTCTCTAATAGAGTAATTTTAGCCTTGCCCGGCAAATTATCTTTAAAAATGTAAGCATGTTTCACCAGCAAATCATTATCACCAAAACGGGTATCAATCTCATAAATATCTGATAAACCTTTAGTATCCTCTTTCACTGATGAATAGTATCCGTGTTTACCATCGCCACTTAGAACGAAGAAACGGTCGTTGCCAACAGTATTAATTGGATAACCCAAGTTTTCCGGAACAGAAAATTCATTTGTTTCACTATTCAATACCGTCCTGAAAATATCGTACTCACCAATGGTATTGTGCCCGTCTGAACTAAAATAAAAAGTTACACCATCAGGATGAAGAAACGGATCATCTTCATTGTTAGATGTATTTATCGCAGAACCCAAATTATAAGGCATACTCCATTTTCCATTCGGCAATTTTTTAATTCTGTAAATATCTTTTCCACCATAACCACCCGGACGGTTACTACTGAAATATATTTCACTTGTGTCAACACTAAAACATGCGCTGGTCTCAATATACTGCGAGTTAATTTCTTTACCATATTTCTGTAATGGCCCCCACTTTCCTTCGTGGCTCAACTGTGTCACATACAAATCACCGGTTACTAAGTCGGCAGCTGTTCTGTAAACAATCATATGTTGTCCATCAGGATTTAATGCAACACAGGCATCATGGGTTTCAGTATTAATAGGAGGCCCAACATTTTCAGCTGATGTCCATGCACCATTAACAAAACGACTGATATAAACATCTTCATGATAATTTCCGTAAACATCTTTCACGTCACTAGAACTACCAACCCTTCTTGATGTGAAATAAAGCACACTTTTATCAATAGAAATCAAAGGCACGTAATCGGCATAAGGAGAATTGATAGCATCACCCATGTTTTTAATAATTGACCTGTGGGCTTTTGCAAATTCAGTTTTAGCATTAGCACATACATCAATCATACGATTAACTTCATCATCGTTAATTTTGCGTTTCCTGGAATCAATTAACTTATATTTACTAAAATAGTTAATGGCGTTATCAAAGTTTTTCAATTGATGCGTTACCTTACCCATATAAAACATAGCTTCAGGAATTTTTGAAATTTGAACCACCTCCAGGTATTCCATCACGGAATCAACAGGCATACCCAGCTTAAATTCGCATATTAAAGCATTCAGATTCGCCGTCTCATTCTTTTTGTCAATTATCAGGATGTTTTTATAATCTTTCAGGGCATTTAAATAATCTTCAGAATTAAAATAAATACCTGCATTTCTTAAGTCCGTACTTAATAGCTTCTCGTTTTTCTGCGAATAACCAACCGTTGCCAGTCCAACCAATATTATGTATAAAATCTTCCTCATTTATTTCAGCAACAACACATCGCCGCTTTTGTTAATTATTTTTCCGTCTAAAGTTATAGCTTTTATTTTCCATACATATACATCCTGTATGCAAAGTTTTCCTTTATAATAACCATCCCATCCTATACCGGTATCTTTGGTATCAAACAATAATTCTCCCCATCTCGAATATATACTGAATTCATACCGTAATTTATCCACTCCTTTAACTACAGGATGAAAAACATCATTATTGAGGTCGTCCTTATTAAAGGCACCTCCGTTTGAACCAAGTAGATTCGGTGTGAACGCATTAGGAACCTGAACACTGCTTTCTTCAAGGACCATAATTTTATCAGGCAAACTGAAAGTATCCTTACAACCTTTATCACTTGTAATAATTAATGTTATCTGATATTCCCCTTCAGCAGAGTACTCGTGTGAGGGATTAACGGCAGTTGATGTAGCCCCATCACCAAATTGCCAAAAATTTGTAGCATTTCCACTTGACAAATTGGCGCAATTAACAAGTTCATTCGGAATGAAAACAGTAGTTGGACTTGCAGTAAATAGCGCGCTAGGTTTTGGAAAAACTTTAATTGTTTTCACACTGGTATCTTTACAGCCATTCGCATCACCGGCTATCAGCTGCACTGAATAAGTTATTATAGTGGAACCAATATTTAAGAACACGTGTGTTGGACTTATCGTAGAAGATGTATTGCCATCTCCAAAACTCCAGGCATAACTTACCGCACCTGCTATGGCAGGAAAACTAACTGACAATGCAGCGCACCCTGAATCGGGACTAGCTGCAACAATGTAGTTTGGCTTTGGATGAATGACTAACGGAACTTTCACTGTGTCGTTGCAATTAACTGTATTCGTTGCCACCAACTGAACCGTATAGGTTTGATTAATACCGGAATTGTTGATGTATTGCTGAGTTGGATTTACAGAAGTAGATGTCATACTATTGCCGAAATTCCAATTATAAGAATTAGCACCTGCACTTGTATTCGTGAAAGTAAGAAGTTTTGGAGAGCATACCGGAGTATCTACACTAAACGATGCTTTTGGTTTAGGCAAAAGCGTTATTACCTGCTGAGCAGAATCCCTGCAGGAATTAGCACTTACAACGAGTAAATTCGTGCTGTAAGTGGTGTTAGATGTTGTATTATTGGTTGTGAAAGTATGTGATGGGTTCACAGTGTTAGAAGTACCTCCATCACCAAAACTCCAATTATTATTTACATTTAAATTGCTTTGATTTGTATAATTCACAGTTAATGGAGAACATCCGCTAACAGGACTAAGTGTAAAACCCGCTGTAGGTTTCGCAAACACAACAGGAAAACCATAAACCGTATCTACACATGAAAATGCATTACTCGCTATTAAAGTAACCGTATATGTTACATTAGAAGCGGAAATATTTGTAAATGTATGTACAGGATTGGCAGAAACTGAAGTTCCTCCATCACCAAAAATCCAGTTATACGCTGTTGCACCGAGTACCGGAGGGAAGTTAATAGATAAGGGCGGACATCCACTAGCCGGTATCATGGTAAATGTGAATAATGGCTGAGGATAAACTGTGATAGTTTGAAAAGCAGTATCTGTACAACCATTACTATTTAAAACCACTAATTGTGTTGTATAAGTTTGAAGTAACAAAGTTGAATTCGTATACGTGTGTATAGGATTAAGCACAGTTGATGTATTGCCGTCACCGAAATTCCAATTACTGCTTATAAAACCTGTAGAATTATTTGTGAATGTCACTGCCAAAGGTGTACAACCCGGTGCTGCATTAGAAGTAAATGATGCAACCGGCTTGGCAAAAACACTGATACTTTTCCGCGCCGTATCACTGCATCCAAATCCATTTATTGCAATTAAACTGATGGTTGGCGTAATACTTAAACTTCCTGAATTTGTAAAAACATTCGAAGGATTCGTAGCATTAGATGTGGCAGTTGGAATCACCCCAAAATTCCACAAATAACTTGTTGCATTAGTAGAACCATTGCTGAAGTTAACAGATAAACTTGGGCAGCCGCTCAAAGGCGAAGGTGTAAATGATGCAGTGGGTTTTATATTCACTACAACAGGTAAGCTAACCGAATCCTTACAAAACGCACTACTCACTACAAGTTTAACAGTGTATGTTCCTGCTGCAGTATAAGTGTGAGGGGGATTTTGTAAAATGGAATT
>Ga0154020_10000454_pt1 | contig 49474 bp, 42 predicted proteins | sample Klosneuvirus_201_FD_109709 | JGI IMG/M metagenome (GOLD analysis project Ga0154020, IMG submission 109709) | Active sludge microbial communities from wastewater, Klosterneuburg, Austria - Klosneuvirus_20160825_MG | ecosystem: Engineered > WWTP > Aerobic digester > Activated sludge | place... | reverse complement strand
TGGTGCTTGGGATACCGGCGCATGAGCTGCTTGCGCAGCGCGGGATAGTGCTTGACCCAGAAGCCCGGCAGATCGGACGTGACCTGCACGGGGCGCTGGTTCGGCGCGAGCAAGTGCACCACGAGCGGCACCTTGCCATCGCCGACACTCGGCGCGCGCGGCAAGCCGAAGAAGTCCTGCATGCGCGACGCGATCCACGGCGGCTGTTCGAGCGAATACGTGATCGGCGCGCGCCGCCGGTGCGTGAGCTGCAGGTGCGTTGGTGCGAGGCGCTGCACGAGCGCGCGGTGCTCGCCGAGGCCCGCATCGAGCAGCGACATCAATCTCGCGTTGCGCAGCTCGGCGAACGAGATCGCGCCCTCGCAGGCGTTCGCGATCACGCGCGCGAGGCCTTCGTCGTCGGGCGCGGCGAGGTCGGCCTTGCCGGAGATCTTGGCGGCGAGCGTGACGCGGGCGCGCCATTGGGCGAGGTCGTCTTTGTCGACGAACTTCTCGATCCCCGCGGCGATCGCTTGTCGCGCGAGGAGCTCGGCGGCGGGGCGGCCCGCGCGGCGCGCGCCCTCCACGTCGCGTTGCTCGTCGAACGCGAGCCCGTCGTAGGTCATCTGCACGACCCGTTCGACACGCTCCTTCTTCGCGTCCCACACGAGCTCGTCCTTCTCCTCGATGCGATCGAGGAACAGGTCGAGGAGCCAGCTCGCCTGGATCGCGCTCGCGCGGCGGATCTGGACCTTGGTCTGCGTGCCTCGCGCGCCGACCTCGGCGACATCGACGGCGACCATCAGCTCTGCGTCGATCACCGACGAGCCGGGCGAGAGCGTGCCGCTGCCACCACCGGCGAACACGATCTCGCTCGAGCGCGGTGCTCGGCGCTTGCCGACGCGATCCGGGAAGGCGGCGAGGATCGAGATCAGGAGTTGTTCGTCGATCTCGTCGGTCGACATGCCGTGTGCGCGGTACTCGACGTTCTTCTCGAGCTGCCGTGCGGTCTTGTCGACCTGGTGCGCGGTCGCGATGTCGAGTCCCTCGCGGCGCAGGCGATCCGCGCGCATGCCGTCGCCGCGGGCTCGTTCCATCGCGTCGAGGTCGTCGAGGAGATCCGAGGGCGACGAGACGCGCGCTTGGCCTGCGGGACCGCGGCGCTCCAAGCGGAGCTCGCGCGCGCCGACGGCCGCGGCGATGACGCACGCTTCGCGTGGGACGCCGCGCTCCTCTGCTTCGAAGATCAGGCGCGCCAACCGCGGATGGATCGGGAACCGCAGCATGCGCCGGCCGACGCGCGTGATCGACCGCGGTAGCGACGAGGCCGTCGACGCAGACGCGCCCTCGTCGGCGATCGCGCCGAGCCGTACGAGCAGCTCGTCCGCTTGCTTCACCGCGATCTCGGGCGGTGGCTCGTACCACCGGATCGCGCTCACGCCCGAGACGCCTGCACCGTACAGCTCGAGCGCGACCCCCGCGAGATCCGCGCGCTGGATCTCGGGCACCTCGAACCCGCGGCGCAGATCGTGATCGTGCTTGGTGTACAGGCGGATCACGCGACCGGGACGCGTGCGGCCGGCGCGGCCCGCGCGTTGCGTGCAGCTCGCGCGCGAGACCGGCTCGACCTGCAACGAGGCAAGGCCGGTCCACGGCGAGTGTCGCGCGATGCGCGCGAGGCCGGAGTCGATCACCGCGACGACGCCGTCGATGGTGATCGACGTCTCGGCCACGTTCGTCGCGAGGATCACCTTGCGGCGCTTGCTCGGTCGCACCGCGCGGTCTTGCTCGTCGGCGGTGAGGTCGCCGTGCAGCGGTAGCACCTCGAGATCGTGAACCGCTGCCGCCTCCGCGACATCATCGGCGACGCGACGGATCTCACCCGAGCCCGGCAGGAACACGAGTACGTCGCCATCGAGCTTGTCTTGTGCGAGGCGACGCACGGCGGAGGCCACGCGCTTGCCGAGCTGGCGATCGTCGAGCTGCTCTTCGTATTCGATCGTGACCGGGAACGTACGTCCTTCGGAGCGAATGATCGGCGCGTTCGCGAGGAACGCGGCGACCGGCTCGGCGTCGAGCGTCGCCGACATCACCACCAGACGCAGCTCGGGCCGCGTGGCACGCAGACGCTCGACGAGCGCGAGCGCGAGATCTCCGTCGAGGTGGCGCTCGTGAAACTCGTCGATGATCACGCAGCCCACGCCGCGCAGCTGTGGATCGGCGAGCAGGCGCCGCGTGAGCACACCTTCGGTGACGAAGCGGATGCGCGTCGCGGCGCTGACCTTGCGATCGAAGCGCACTTCGTAGCCGACGTCGCGCCCGAGCTCGACGCCGCGCTCCGAGGCGACGCGCGAGGCAGCCATGCGAGCGGCGAGGCGGCGCGGCTGGAGCACGACGATCTCGCCATCGACGGCGCCCGCGTCGAGGAGCGCTCCGGGAACCCGCGTGGTCTTGCCGGCGCCCGGCGGTGCGACGAGGACGCAGACGCCGCGATCGCGCACCGCCGCTACGAGAGCGGGCAGGACGTCATCGATCGGCAGCCGTTGCACGAGCGCACCCTACACCGTCGGATCACGACTGGATCATGCCGTCACGCGAGAACGTATCGAGCAGCTAATCAGGGCTGGATGTTGTCGATGGTCGTGTAGGTGCCGACCAATCGTTCGCCCGCGCGCTTTGCGAAAGCGGCGAACGGTTGCTTCGCGCTCGTCGGAAACGTCGTCGGTGCGACGATCTCGATGCGCGCACATTCGGCGCCGCCGCCGTACAAACGACGCAATTCCTCGTCGGTGATCGGCGTACCCGCGACCGGAGCCGTTGTCGTGGTCCCCGTGCCGAGCGCATCGAGAGTCAGCAGCGTGTCGCCGCGGCACTCGTCGACGAGCTCGCGGCCGCGCAATCGGATCAGCGCGCCGCACGCGAACGCGAGGTCGAACGACTTCGCGCCAACCGGACTGCCGTCGGCCAACCGCGTGGGATCGCGACGCAGATCCTTGCAGTACGCGTCGCGCATCCCTGGACCGGGGGCGATCATCTCGATCGAGTAGAACATCACGTCGTTCGGACAGAACACGTAGGCGCTCGCTTTGACGGCGGGAGGTGCGTTCGGCACGGGCGCGCGAAATCGCCACGTGGCGCGGGTGCCGATCCGATCGTCGACGGGAACGATCGCAGGCGCAGCCCGCAACTGCACGCCGCGCTTTCCGGGCGCATCCCACACCACCTCGACGGTGCACTGCCGCGCAGCGAGACCCGGTGCCGCGTAGAGCTCGACGGTGCCCGAGACGTGCGTACCGTCGTAGCCGTCGAGCGACATGTTCACGAACGTGTTCGCGACCCACGGCATCTCGGGGAGATCGAGCGGCCAGCTCGCGCGCGTGTGCCCGGCGAGCGAGCGGCCGGGCCTCGCGTCGAACGTGCGCGTCGCGGGTGCGGTCTCGTCGACGAGCGCCCCCGCATCGATGACAGCCGCGTCCCGCGCGGCGATCGGCACCGTCGTGTGCTCGGCCGGCGCTGGCTGCGAGCGACCGCTACATCCAGCGAGTACGATCGCGGCCCGAACGACAGTCACGACGGCGCCTCGCACCGCACGAAAGCTACCACGCGCGATCGCGTATGCTTCCCGCGATGTCGTTCTCCGCGCCACCCGCGCCGGTCTTCCCGCCCGATCAATCGTCGACGAGCCGAGCCCATATTCGCTACGAGGACTGCGCGCAGGACGGCCGCATGATTCCGACCGCGTTGCCGTCGCAGATGTCCGGGCTGTGGCAGTCCGTGATCGCGCGCCACCCCGGATCGCGCAACGCGATCTCGCACGGCGTGGTCCCGATCCTCACGCGGCTCACGCTGATCTCGGAGAGTCAGCCGATCCGTATCGATCGTCCGGTCGAAGCGCGCGCGGGATTCCAGCTCGCGCACGCCATCGAGAACGGCGAGGTCGGTCGCTTGTTCATGAACGTCTGGGTCGACGTGTGGGGCATGGCCGGTCGCGTGGGACCGCGGCAGGTCGATACCGACGAGGCGAGGGCAGGGAGCGTGTTCGCCGAGCACACGTTCACGCGATTGTTCGCGCCGCCCGATCAGCGCAAGGTGACGCGCTTGCCGTTCGAGGGATATCCGGAGGTGCCGCCGGACGTGTACATCGCGCCGCCGCCGAAGAGCGCGCAAGATGCGCCCGACGGTGCGACGTGGCTCGACGAGCTCGCGCCCGACGTGGTCGACGTGGCGTTCACGCTCGACCAGACGGACGCGAACCAGCACGTCAACTCGCTCGTCTATATCCGGACGTTCCTCGATGCGACGCAGCGCCGGCTCGCTGCGGGCAATCACCCGCTGAAGCTGCGCAGTCACGCGGTGGACATCGCGTATCGCAAGCCGTGCTTCGCGGGAGATCGCGTCCGGGCCCACCTGCGGCTGTTTCGCCTAGGGGATTCACTCGGCGCGGCCGGTTCTATCGTCGGCACCGATGACAAGCCGCGCTGCTATGTCCGCGTGATGCTACAGCCGTAGCACCCGCCAATTTGGAGAGGCCCCCTTGCGCGGCTGCGGGGCGGGATTACTTCGTCGGTGTCTCCAACCAACCGTCTTCCCTGCACAGGAGGAAAGTTCCGATGGCACTCACGACTCGTAATGGCGTCAACGCCCCCGTCCGCACCGTCCGCGATCCGTTCTCGATGGCCCGCGAGCTTCTCTCGTGGGACCCGTTCTTCGGTGGCCGCCCGGCGACCGCCTTCGCCCCCGCGTTCGAGGTCAAGGAGACCTCCGAGGCGTTCGTGCTGAAGGCCGATCTTCCTGGCGTTGCCGAGGCTGATCTGGATATCGGCGTGCACAACAACGTCCTCACCGTCAGTGGCTCGCGCAGCGCCGAAGAGCGCAAGGAAGGCGAGAGCTACGCGCTCTACGAGCGCCAGTTCGGCTCGTTCACGCGCAGCTTCTCGCTGCCGGACATCGCCGACGGTGAAAAGATCGCCGCGGCGCTCGAGAACGGCGTGCTCACGCTGACGATCGGCAAGAAGACCGAAGCGAAGCCCCGCAAGATCTCGCTGTCGAAGCAGTAAGTCAGGGCGCCCAGGCGTGGGTGTACGCGTCGAGGAACGCGCGCGCGAGCTTCTCTAGATCCTCGCGCGGCGCGATCCGCATCAAGTCTTCACGCGTCTGCCAATCGTCTTTGTACTCGGAGACGACGCGGATCTGATTCACGTTGTCGTTGTAGTACAGCGCGTACGCGTTCGAGAACGCACCGACGGGACCGTTCTGGTCTTTGCCCTGTTGGTAGCCGAACTGGTACGTGAAGATCACCGGCTGGCCGTTGAGGTCCGTCTTGCCGAGCTCGAAGATCGTGTCCGGCAAGTTGCGGAGCTCCTCGGCGAGCAGGACCTTCATCGCGTCACCTTTCGCCTTCCACTTCTCGAGATCCATCGGGATGCAGTCGAAGCACGGCGTGACCGTCACGGTGACGGCGAGGCGTGGACGCGACGTGGTGAGACGCACTTCGAACGTCTTGCCCGCGGTGCGATCTGTCTTCTGGAAGCCCTCGTAGTCGAGCTTGATCATGCGATCGGCATCGGCTTGCTCGATCGGCTTCGTCGTCTTCTTCGGTGGTGTTCCGTCGCCCTTGGGCAGCTTGATCGTGTCGCCCTTGGGCACGTCGTTCGATCCCGCCGAGCCCGAGCCGACCGCGACGCTGCTGCCGCTTCCCGCGGACCCGCTTCCGGCGGACCCGCTACCGGTGGCCGGCGACGAGGTCTTGTCGGTCTTGCAACCAGCGAGCGCGATCAAGGCAACGAAGGCAACGGCGGTACGCACGCCGGCGATCGTACATCACAGGTGTTGCAAGAGCACGCGAGCACCGATCGCCACGAGGATCACGCCTCCTATCAACTCGAGACGCGAACCGAGGTGTCGACCCGCCGCTTTTCCCGCCGCGTAGCCGACGACACAGAACAGCCACGTGATCGCGCCGATCAGACAGATCGCGACGACGGGTGAAACCGGAACGAGCGAGATGGTAATTCCCGCCGCGGCCGCATCGATGCTGGTCGCGATCGCGAGCATGATGTCCACGCCGAGGCCGCTCTTGTCTTCGTCGGCCTCGTCGCTCCCACCGCGCCGGATGCTGCCGACGATCATCTTGAGCCCGATGCCGGCGAGCAGCGTGAACGCGATCCAGTGATCGTAGCGCTCGACGTAGGTGCCGCCGAAATGGCCGACCGCCCAGCCGAGCGCGGTCATGCCCGACTGGAACACGGCGAACAAGAGCGGCAGCGTGATCGCATCGCGCCCGCTGCGGTCGCGCTGGCGGTTCTGCAGCCCACGTAGCGCGGCGACGGCGGTCGCGTCCATCGCGAGACCCGCGCCGAGCGCGATCGCTTCCCACATTACGCGAGCTGGAACAGGCCGGCAGCGCCCTGGCCACCGCCGATGCACATCGTCACGACGGCGTACTTGCCGCCACGACGGCGCAGCTCGTAGAGCGCGGTCGCCGTCAGCTTCGCACCCGTGCACCCGAGCGGGTGACCGAGCGCGATCGCGCCGCCGTTGACGTTGATCTTGTCGTCGGGGATGCCGAGCTGGGTCTGGCAGTAGACGCTCTGCGACGCGAACGCTTCGTTGAGCTCGAACAGATCGATGTCCGAGACCTTCAGGTTGTTCTTGGCGAGCAGCTTCTGCACCGCGGGCAACGGACCGATACCCATGATCTCCGGATCGACACCGACGGTGACGAAGCTCTTGAAGATTCCGAGCGGCTTGATGCCGAGCTCGTCGGCCTTCGCACGCGAGGTCACGAGCGTCATCGCCGCGCCGTCGCTGATCGGCGAGCTGTTGCCGGCCGTCACGCTGCCACCTTGCGCGAACGCCGGCGGCAACTTCGCGAGACCCTCGAGCGTGGTCTCCGGACGCGGCAATTCGTCGACGGTGAAGTCCTTGTACACGCGCTCGCCGTTCACGTAGCCGATCGCGCGCACCGGCACGATCTCGTCCTTGAACGTGCCCTTCTCGAGGGCCGCCTTCGCCTTCTGCTGGCTATTGAACGCGAACTGATCCTGCTGCTGGCGCGAGATGCCGAACCGATTGGCGACGTTCTCCGCCGTGATGCCCATCGGCGTGTTCGCGCCGGGCATCTTCTCCATCAGCTCGGGCGATGCCGAGAGATGGAAGCCCGTCATCGGGACGTACGTCATCGACTCGACGCCTCCGGCGATCACGACATCGTTCGTGCCGACGGCGATCGAGCCGGCCGCCGTCGCGATGGCCTGCAGGCCCGACGAACAGAAGCGATTGATCGTCTGACCGGGAACGTCCTGGCCGAGCTCGGCGAGGAGCGCGATCAAGCGTGCGACGTTGAGGCCTTGCTCGCCTTCGGGCATCGCACAGCCGAGGATGACGTCGTCGATCTTGCCCTTCGCTTGCGGCACGCGCGCGAGCAAGCCGCGGATGACATCCGCAGCGAGCTCGTCGGGACGCTTCGTCGTGAGGGTTCCCTTGTGACCGCGGCCGACCGCGGACCGGACTGCTTCAGCGATTACGATCTCCATGGTGTTCTCCTCAGTTCCGAAGGGGCTTGTTGTTCTGGAGCATGTACTGCATGCGCGCCTGGCTGAGCGGCTCACCGCACAGCGACAGGAACGCTTCGCGCTCGAGCTCGAGGATCTCGTCCTCGGTGACCGCGTGCGTGGATCCGTTGACGCCGCCACACAGCACGTTCGCGAGCTTCATCGCGATCTTCGCATCGTGCTCGCTCGCGTACTTTCCAGCGACGAGCGTGTTCACGAGCATGTGTAGCGTCGCGATGCCGCTCTCGCCGGGCAGCTTGTACGCGCGCGGGATCGCCGGGTGATAGCCCGCGTTCGCGAGTCCGACCGCGCGTTGCTTCGCTTCGTGGAGCTGGCGCGCGCGATCGAATGACACGCCGTCGGTGTTGCGGAAGAAGCCGAACGCTTTGCCTTCCTCGGCCGACGTCGCGACCTTCGCGAGCGCGATGTTCTTGAACGTCTGCGTGACGAACGAATACGTGTCGACATCCACGCCTTCGGGCACGCTCTCGAGCGAGCGCCACAGCATGTTCATCGTGCCGGCACCGCCGGGGATGAGACCGACGCCGACTTCGACGAGGCCCGAGTACGTCTCGAGCGCGGCCTGCACGGCATCGCTGCCCATGCACAGCTCGAGGCCACCGCCGAGCGTCATGTTGTACGGCGCGGCGACGACGGGGATCGTGGAGTACTTCATCCGCTGCGTCGCGTACTGGTAGCCCTTGATCATCTCGCGGAGCTGGTCCCACTGCTTCTGGCCCGCGGCCATCAGCACGGCGAACAGGTTCGCGCCGACGCAGAAGAACTCGCCCTGGTTCCAGATCACCATCGCGCGGAAGTCTTTCTCCGCTCGCGCCGTGGCGTCGTGGATCATCTTGATCACGTCGGAGTCGATCGAGTTCGCCTTCGTCTTGAACGTCAGGCCGAGCACGCCGTCGCCGATGTCCCACGCTTCGGCGCCGCTGTTCTTCAGCACCGGGGAGCCGCCCTTGCGCATGACCTCGATCGTCGCCTCGCGCGGATCGAGCTTGCGCTCGACGTACTCGCCCTTGGTCGGATCCCAGATCTTCGTGCCGCTGTAGAAGCTCGTGGCTCCGGAGGACTTCATCTTGTCCGTCCACGCCGGAAGCGCGACGCCGTCCTTCTTCATGCGGTCGTACGCCGTGGCGAAGCCGATCGCGTCCCACACCTCGAACGGTCCGAGGTCCCACGCGTAGCCCCACTTCATCGCGTTGTCGATCGCTTCGACGGAATCGGTGATCTCGCCGATGCGGCGCGCCGAGTACGCGAGCGAGCGCGATAGCACGGTCCACGCGAAGTCGCCGACGATGCCGGGCGTGGCGACGAGCTTCGCCAGGCGCTCTTTCGGATCTTCGATCTTGCCGAGGCCCTTCGTGACCTTCTTGATCTCCGGATCGCCGCCGTTCGCGCGGTATTCGCCGGTGTACGGATCGAGCGTCTGCAGATCGCCGGTGGCCCTGTCCTTCTTGTAGAAGCCGCCCTTGGTCTTGTCGCCGAGGATGCCCTTCTCGATCATCGTGGTGATGTACGCGGGCGTCTTGAACGTGTCGCGATCCTCGTCGTTCGTCAGCGACGTGTAGCAGTTCGCGGCAACATGACCGACGGTGTCGAGACCGACGACATCCGCGGTGCGGAACGTCGCGCTCTTCGGGTGCGCCATCGGGATGCCGGTGATCGCGTCGACATCCTCGGGCGCGAGCTTCTTCTCGAGCATCAGATGGATCGTCGTCATCATCGACTGCAGGCCGATGCGATTGCCGATGAAGTTCGGCGTGTCCTTCGCCCACACGATGCCCTTGCCGAGGAGCTCGCGGCCCCACGCTTCGGCGCGCTCCTTCGCTTCCGGCGACGTGTCCGGACCCGCGACGAGCTCGAGGAGCTTCATGTAGCGCGGCGGGTTGAAGAAGTGGGTGATCATGAAGTTCTTGCGAAACTGCTCGCCGCGTCCGACGAGCATGTCGACGATGCGCAGACCCGACGTGTTCGACGCGACGATCGTGTCCGGATCGTTGAGCTTCTCGAGGCGCTCGAACAGCGCTTGCTTGATGTCGAGCCGCTCGATGATCGCTTCGACGATCAGATCGCAGTCCTTGGTCTTCTCGAGGTCGTCTTCGAGGTTACCGGTCTGGATCAGCAGCGCGTTGCGCGGGTGCGAGAACGCAGCGGGCTTGGACTTCTTCAGCTTCTCGAGAGCGCCGTCGGCGAACGAATTCCGCGGGCCGCCTTTGGGTGGAACGATGTCGAGAAGGATGACGGGGATGCCGGCGTTGGCGCAGTGGGCGGCGATGCCGCTGCCCATGACGCCCGCTCCGAGCACCGCTACACGACGAATCGGGGCTGACATGCGCGCACCATAGCGCGTGGTTCCTGGGATAGGCTCCACGCGGGGGAGGTTTCATGAAGAAGTCTGTTGTGTTCGTTGCAATGATCGCCGCTGTCGCTCCCGCGTACGCGGATGACAAACAGGTGGATATCAACAACGCTCTCGCGCGGCTCGCCCGCACGATCGACAACGCGTTCAGCCAGGACTCGGATACCAAGGCGTGGATCCCTGCGAGCTCGTCGATCGTCGACGGCAAAGCTACCTGCGCTGTCGAGATCGAGAAGCTCGCGGACCTCGGAGCTCCGGGGAGCTCGAAGGTGAAGCTGTCCAACGACACTGCCGAGCTCATGAAGGGAGAGCACACGCTCGACGACATGCTGCCGATCTGCGAGCGCATCGTCGCGTACGGGAAGACGAAGGACTTCGAGCGCCAGTTGGGGAATGCCTTCCTCGAGTTCCCGAAGGTCAATCCGAAGACGCCGTACAACGTGAAGCACTTCGAAAACTGCCTCACCGAGTACAGCGCGATGATGAAGGCGGGTGTCCCGCCGACGTACAAGATCCCCGACCAGATGGTCGCCGACAACGACGGCAAGATGGTCAAGTTCGGCGGCACCGTCGAGGAGCTCCGCAAGAAGTGGTGCGACGACGGCCTCAAGAATGCAAAGGCCGAGCGCGAGCGTCGCGATGCTCCGTACAAGAAGGTGCTCAAGGGCGACAAGCTCGCGCTCGCGTTGTCGTGGCGCGCGCTCTACCTACCCGGCGGCAAGCTCACCGAGGACCCGGTGGCGATGTCCAAGTCCAACGTACTGTTCACGGATGGCTACCCGGGCCTCGTGTGCCTGAAGAAGGGTGTGCCCGAGGTCCACGAGGTGACACGCTACACGTTCGACGGGGCCGGCAAGATGACCGGGAACACGAGCACCAAGCACTGCGGTTTCCCGGGAGCCGGCGGCTTCAAATGAACACAGCGACATGATCACCTGCCCCGACTGCGGACACACCGTCACCGGCGACATCGCCGCAGACACCCCGTGTCCGACGTGCGGGACGCCGCTGCTCGCAGGCACGCCGGTCGAGGTCGACGCGGCATGGGCCGCGGAGAAGAAGGCGACGCAGGATGCGCACGCGGCCGCGAGCGCGCCGAAGAATCGCAAGGGTTCGTGGCTGATCGCCGGTGTGCTCGCGGTGGCGCTCGGCGCGATCGTGATCATGGTCGCCCAACGCGCTCCCGCGCTGCGCGGCGGTAGCGAGGTCGGCGAGATCGAGATCACGGTGATCGCACCGAAGGAGGGCACGCCGATCATCGTCGACGGTGCTCCAGCGGGACAGACGCCCGTGGTGCTGCGCCTCAAGAGCAGCACCACGCCGATCAAGATCATCGGCAACAAGGTCTCGATCACGGTGGTCCCCGACCGCAGCCGAACGGTCGAGCTCGTTCCGCGCAAGAAGCACTGAGCAGCTCGTCCGCGAAGCGGACAGCGCGTGATCGTCAAGATCCAGAGAGCGCGTTTCCCGTGCCGTCCGGATCTCGCGCGCGCGAAGAGTCGCCGCACAAAACTGGACGCCGATCGATCGCCCCGCGAAGATCGCGCAACCGATGTCGTCACCTACGGGGGCCGCAGCACCTGCACGCTGCGTCCCGTGCCTTCGCCTGTTTGCCGAGACGCTGTTCGTCGACGACGGCAGCCGTCATGGCGACGAGATCAAGACCGCGATGCTGCGGCTGGACTTCGCCTACGGCGACCGCCGCGTGCGTGCCGCCGATCCGCGCCTCGCGGGCCGCGATCGCGATGCCGAGATGCAAGCGTGCCGCGCTCTCGAGGGCCTCGGTGCCATCGAGCTGCGCCACCTCGATGACTGCGCGGTGTCGCCCGGCACCGGCGTCGACTACGTGCTCGCGATCGACGCCGACGTTCACGCGCTGTGCGCGTTCACCGCGTATGCCGTCCCGCAGCTGAAGAACCTCGGCTGGCAAGTCGAGATCGAGCCGGAGTTCCCGTGGCAGGTCGTCGCGAACGATGCGCCGCTCTACGCCTCCGCCGAGCCGGACCCCGATCGCCCCGACTGGTTCGGCCTCGAGCTCGGCGTCGAAGTCGATGGCCATCGCATCGATCTGTTGCCCGCGCTCCTCGAGCTGCTCGACGGTGCGGGCGATCTGTCGTCGCTCGCGCGCTCCGCTCGTCGCTGCGTCGCGGTTCGCGTCGACGAGCGCCGCTGGCTGCCCGTCCCGCCGGCGCGCCTGAAGCTCCTCGCGAAGGTGCTGCTCGAGATGTATCGCGATGGTCCGCGGGTCAGCGCACCCGCGGTCCGCGCGCCGCTGATCGCCGAGCTGTGCTCCACGCTGCACGACGGCGCGCGCCCGCTGCGCTGGGTCGGTGACACGCGCATCCGCGAGCAGGCCTACGCGATCGCGCTCGGCCCGCGCCGCACCGCGCGCATCACCGCGCCGGAGACGCTGTGCGCCGAGATGCGCCCGTACCAGCGCGAAGGCGTCGCGTGGCTGCAGCATCTTCGCGAGCACAACGCCGGCGGCATCCTCGCCGACGACATGGGCCTCGGAAAAACGCTGCAGACGATCGCGCACGTCCTCCTCGAGAAGGAGAACGGTCGGCTCGATCGCCCCGCGATGGTCGTGACACTCACGTCGCTCGTCGGGAACTGGAAGCGCGAGCTGCAGCGCTTCGCACCCACGCTGCGCGTCGCCGTGCACCACGGTCCCGATCGCGCGTCGCGGCTGTCCACGCTCGGCGGTCACGACGTGGTGATCACGACGTACCCGCTCGTCGCGCGCGATCGCGACGAGCTCGCGAAGATCCCGCTGCACATGCTCGTCCTCGACGAAGCGCACGCGATCAAGAACCACGACGCGCAGGCATCCGAGGCGGTCCGCGCGCTCGATGCGCGGCATCGCGTGTGCCTCTCGGGTACGCCGATCGAGAACCACCTCGGCGAGCTGTGGTCGCTGTTCGACTTCTTGAACCCCGGCCTCCTCGGTACGCGGGAGGACTTCACGGTGCAGTTCCGCCAGCCGATCGAGGAGCACTCGAACAAGTCGCGCCTCGAAGCGCTGCGCGATCTCGTTCGCCCGTATCTACTGCGCCGCACCAAGGACGCCGTCGCGCCCGAGCTACCGGCGAAGACGATGCTCGTCCGCGCTGTCGATCTCTCGGGTGCGCAACGCGAGCTCTACGAATCGATCCGCGTCGCCGCGCACGCCGACGTGCGCATGCACATCAAGTCGCGCGGACTCGCGGGCTCGACGATCGCGATCCTCGACGCGCTCCTCAAGCTGCGCCAGGTCTGCTGCGATCCGCGCCTGATCACGAACAGCGAAGCCGCCGCCGGCGTCGAAGGCAGCGCGAAGCTCGCCGTGCTGCTCGAGATGGTGCAGTCGCAGCTCGCCGATGGCCGCCGCATCCTGATCTTCTCGCAGTTCGCCCGCATGTTGGGTCTCATCTCCGAAGCGCTGCTCGCGCGCGGGATCGGTCACGTCGCGCTGACGGGCCACACGCCGGATCGCCAGAAGCCGATCGATGCGTTCCAGCAGGGGCGCGCCGACGTGTTCCTGATCTCGCTCAAAGCAGGTGGCGCGGGCCTCAACCTCGTCGGTGCGGACACCGTGATCCACTACGACCCGTGGTGGAACCCGGCCGCGCAAGCGCAAGCGACCGATCGCGCGCATCGCATCGGCCAGACGAAGCCCGTGTTCGTCCACGATCTGATCATCGCGGGCTCGGTCGAAGAGCGCATGCTCGGCCTCCAGCGGCACAAGCGCTTGCTCGCGAACGCGATCCTCGATCGCGGCGGCACATCGACACCACAGCTCTCCGAGCGCGACGTCGACGATCTGCTCGCACCGCTCGCCTGATCGGCACGGTCTTCGAGGGCAGCGTGCGCGATTCATCGAGCTCAGGCGCCGCGCAAGCAGCGTCGAGAAGCTCGGTCTCGCTGATCAGCATCATGGGAGGGTACCGGCTCGATCTCGGATGTGGCGAGCGCGCGTCACGAGAGCCTTCTTCCCGGAGCGTTCGAAGGAAGTCAGCCCTTCTTCCACCTCGGGTAGTAGCGACGGCGACTGGTCAGCGAGCTTCGCGAGTCCGTCGAGCGCCCAGGCTCGCACGAACGTCTGTGGATGACTGACGTCGCGACGCAGGATCGCGATCACGCGCGCGCGTTCTGCAGGAGTCCAGGTGAGAAGAGGCAACGTCCGAACGATCTGCAGCCGAATCTCCCATTGGTCGCGATCAGCAAGGGGGCCGATGAATAGATGCTTGAAGCGCTGAACGCGCGCGCGCTGACTGTGGGCGAGCTTCTCGAGCAGATCCAGCGCACGCATCACGACGAGCCAGTCAGCATCCTGCGTGAGCGCCACGAGCTCCGCAATGCGGTCGGGATCGCGAATCAGGATCTCGAGAGCGGCGCTGGAGCGGGCAATCGATCGGCGATCTCCACCTTCCAGCAGAGTCCGCAAGCTGCGTCGACTCGGCGTTCGCCGAGACCGCCTCCGTCGATCAGCAATCGTCCCGGCTCGCATGGGCTCGCAGATCGTACGACAGGTCGCGCGACGATCCCCGCTCCACGAATACATTAGAGGTCCCCGTTCGGTCTTCCACGCCGATGCCGCGTCGCGGCGGGACATCGACACCACAGATGTCCGAGCGCGACGTCGACGATCTGCTCGCACCGCTCGGTTGAGCTGTGGCAGGCTGCGCTCGATGGGCGCGAAGCAGACTCTCGATCCAAACGCGAAGTACGAGCACGCGTTGTACTGGCCCGAGCAGATGCTCGACGTGATCCAACAGCATGCGACGCGAACGGACCGGAGTCTGTCGTCGATCGTCCAGATCGCGTGGAAGACCCAATATCCGACGATCGCCGCGAGCGATCGCGAGACGCTCGCGGCGGCGCATCGCGGATACACCGGCGCGAAGCGAAAGCAGTCGCTGTTCTATCCCGGCTCGATGCTCAAGCAGTTCGCCGAGCAAGCGAAGCGCCTCGACTCCTCCGAGTCGTTCGTCGTCCAGGCGGCGGTCGCGCTGGCGATGAGCGAGCTCGAGAAGCTGCCCGCCGTCGACGAGTTTACCGGCGAGGAGTGAGCGATCACTCGTAGCCGCGTTTGGTGCGATAGCGGCTCGCAGCGATGTCGAGCGCGATCGTGCCACCCCAACCGTCGGGCGTCCGGACCATCGCGACCGTCAGCGCGGGTTGCAGCCACGAGCCGCGCCCCGTGGTCGGTGCGAACCGGGTCGTGACGCCCGTGCTCCATCGCACGTTCATGTCGCCCTGGTCCGTCGGATCCATCGCGAGGACCGTGTCGAGCGACAGCGTGGTCCGCTGGAACGCGATGACCGCGCCGAGTCCGGCGTGTGGGACCACGTGCATCGCGTGCTCGTCGGGACCGCGATCGAGCTCGTACGCGAGATCGAGGCCGGTATCGACCCGCACGCCGCCGAAGCTCTTCGTGCCGAACCACGAGCTCGGGAGCTGGAAGAAGCCGAACAGGTGCGACGCGCTGAATCGCGCGCCTGCGCTGCGCGGCAGCTCGAGCACCATGTCACCCGCGCGTGCGCTGATCGTGTGCGGCTGTCCTCCCGCGGGCGCCGTCGGCAACAGCGCACCGACGCGCCACACCGCACCGTGGTTCATTCGTTCGGGAGTGCCCATGAATAGTCCGACGTCGGCGGTGCCAAAGCCGATGCGCGATGGCGTCGGCGGCGTGCCGGTGCCCGCGGCGGCGACGCCGATCGGCTCCACCAGGCGGTATGCGAGAGGCAGCGTGAAGTACGCGCCGAACGTGCAGTCGCACGACGTCGCCACCTGCGCGTGCAACGTGCTCGTCGCGGTGTTCGCGCGATCGTGGCTGCCGAGCTCTGTCGTGATGCTGAGGCGTGCGAGCGCGAGCTGCATCCGATCGAGCAAGCCCGACGACATCGACATCAGGTCGGGCTCGCCGAAGTGGTCGGGGTCCTCGCCGTATGCGATCTCGTCTGCGAACGCGGTCGAGGACGAGAGCAGGACCAACAAGGCGAGGAGTCGCATGTCCCTAGGACGCACGACCCTCGCGGAATGCGCAGATAGTTTCGGCCCCGCCTGCGACGCTGCTAGCGGTGTTCGAGCAGCACCTTCAATGCGTTCAGGTCGCGCTACTGAATGATCGGTGCGTTCGTGGTGACGCCCGCGCCAAACCACTGCTCGCCGCCGGACGCGAGCTCGATCGCGGTGCCGGTGACTTCGTCGATCTGGATCACCGAGCCGGTGGGCGTCGGGTTCGCGCCAGCCGGCGTGGTGTCGACGAAGCCGTAGATCTTTCCGCCCCAGAATCCGAGACCGAAGATCTTGTCGTGTCCCGTGTCCTGGGCGAGCGGCGTTGCCTTCCAGCCGTTCGCGGGATCGACGCGCGCGAGGTAGTCCAGGCCATCGGTTCCGACATCTACCGTCGCGAAGATCCCGAAGCCGCGAACGCCGAAGATGTCGCCGGACGACTTCACCTGCATGCCGTTGTGCATGCCGTAGTTGCCGATCTTCGTCGCGGTGCCGTTGGTCTCGTTGATCTGGAACACGTCGCCGTTGTCCTTGCGCGCGGCGACGAGGATCTCCGGATCGTTCGGATCTGCACCCGGGATGAAGGACAGGCTCGTCAGATCCTGCGTGGTGTCATCGAACGTGCGGATCACGGAGACCGCACCCGAGCTGGAGTTGATCAGATAGAGCTCGGTGCGCGATGCGCCGACGATCCGATCCGTCTTGTCGACGGCGAGGTCGAGCAAGCTGCCGGTCACGCCGGTCATCGTTCCGATGCGCATCGGCGAGAGCGTGAGCGGGTTCATCCGATAGAGCGTGTCGCGACTGTGCGCGTAGACCCGCGACATATCCGTTGTCCCACCGGTGTCGCTTCCGGATGCGTCGATCCCCGGTTGGTCATCCCCCTCCCGACCTCCGGGTCCGCAAGCACCGAGAACAGCAATGGTCGCGACGAGGATGGAGGTAGTGGAAGCCATGAGCCGGCGCACTCTACCGAGGCAAGGTGACAGAAACATCTGAAATCGATGATGACAGCGTCCACCGAAGTGGGATCATGGGAATCTGGTTTGGGCGCCGTAGGTTGAGCGCCGAATCGAGCCATGCCCCCGCCGCCGCCGGTCCCCGATCGCACCGAAACGCTCGCGCCCCGCGAAGCGGATCGGGTGCCGCCTGCCGAGCCGGCCGTGCGGCCGATCGCGGCGAGTGATGACCCGGAGCGCTACGAATCGGTCGGCGAGCACGCGCGCGGCGGCCTCGGCCGGATCATGCGCGCGGTCGACAAGCGCCTCGGCCGCACCGTTGCGGTGAAGGAGCTGCTGCGCAGGAACACGTCGAACGAGACGCGGTTCATGCGCGAAGCGTTGATCACGGCGCGCCTCGAGCACCCGGGCATCGTGCCGGTGCACGAAGCGGGGCACTGGCCGAACGGCGATCCGTACTACGTGATGAAGCTCGTCGAGGGCCGCACGCTCAAGGAGCTGATCGCGGAGCGGACCACGATGCGCGATCGACTCGGCTTGTTGCCGCATCTGATCGCGGTCGCGGATGCCGTCGGCTACGCGCACTCCGAAGGCGTGATCCATCGCGACATCAAGCCGAGCAACGTGATCGTCGGTGCGTTCGGCGAGACGATGGTCGTCGATTGGGGACTCGCGCGCGATCGCAAACAGGATCTGCCCGACGCCGACCTCTGCATGATCGATAGCGACCTGTCCGCGTCGGGCTCCGGCAGCCACGTCTCGACGGTGAGCGGCAAGGTGATCGGCACGCCCGCGTACATGTCGCCCGAGCAAGCGCGCGGCGAGATCGTCGACGAGCGCGGCGATGTCTACGCGATCGGCACCGTGCTGTACGAGCTGCTCGCGGGTGCAGCGCCGCACGCGGACACCACGCCGCAGGCCACGCTCGAGCGCGTGCTCGCAGGTCCGCCGAAGCCGGTCGATTGCGCCGTGGCGCATGTTCCCGGCGAGCTCGGCACGATCGTCGCCAAGGCGATGGCGCGCAATCCGGTGGATCGCTATCCGAACGCGACCGCGCTCGCCGAGGATCTGCGCCGCTTCTCGACGGGAAAGCTCGTCAGCGCGCACTCGTATTCGACGTGGGCGATCCTCCGCAAGAAGCTCGCGCAGAACCGCGGCGTCGTCGCGGTGGCACTCGCGAGCACGATCGCGCTGGCCATCGTCGGCGTCGAATCATTCCGCCGCGTGGTCCACGAGCGCAACATCGCGCAGCACGAGCGAGGCCGCACCGAGGATGCACTGTCGCAAGCGGAGAAGCGAAAGCGCGAGCTCGTGTTGCTGCAGGCCGTGACGTCGCTGCGCAAGGATCCGACGGCGACGATCGCGTGGCTCAAGACGTACGATATCGGCGACGAGGATCTCTCGGACATCGTGTGCGTCGTCGACGAAGCGCTCGCGATGGGCGTCGCGCAACACGTGTTCCGTCCCGGTGATTGGACGATGGACGCCGTGTTCACGCCCGATGGCGCGACCGTCGTCGGCGCGGTTCGCGATGGCGTGATCCGCGCGTACGACCTGCGCACGGGCCGCATGCGCAAGCTCGGCACGGCGCCCTCGGCCCCTGACGTCGTCGAGATCACACCCGATGGCAAGGCCGCGATCACCGCGGGCACCACGGGTGAGGTGATGGTGTTCCCGTTCGACGGCAGCGCACCCACGACGCTGTTGCCGGCCAACGGCCGCATGGCGATGTCGCTGCGGTTCTCGCCCGACGGCAAGCGCGTCCTCGTCGACCGCGACAAGGGCGTGCTCCACGTGCTCTCGCTCGAGGGCAAAGCAGGCGCGACGATCGGCACCACGGCGGCGCTGCGCACCGTGGTCGCCGATGCGGACTGGACGAAGCAGGCGATGCTCACCGCGCCGAACGCGATCGCCGCGATCGACAAGCTCGGTGCCGTGCCGCGCTCGCTCGGCACGACGCCAAAGGCGATCGCGTGGCTCGGGATGTCACCGCACGGCGAGTACGTGATCGCGCACGACGGCAGCTCCGTGTGGATCGTGCCGTTCTCCGGCGGTCCGCTGCGCAAGCTCGCGCCGTACGACAACAAGCTCCTGCAGCTCGCGTGGTCGCCCGACGAGAAGACCGTGGTCCTCGTCGGTCATCTCACCGATGTCGTGCTCGTCGAAGTCGCCACCGGAAAGATCCGCACGCTGCGCGGTCACACCGACGCGCTGTATACCGTCGAGTGGAGCAAGGACGGTCGCCGCCTCGTGTCCGCGAGCGACGACGCCACCGCACGCGTCTGGAGCGTCACCGATGGTAGCTCGATCGTCCTGCGCGGCCACGACGACGACATCGCACGTGCGCGGTGGTCCGCCGACGACAAGCAGGTGGTCACCGCGAGCTTCGATGGCTCGATCCGCGTGTGGAGCGTGGAGCAAGCCGGGGCGAAGGTGATCACCGAAGGTGCGAGCATCATCGAAGAGATGACGCTGTCGGGTGACAAAGCGCTGATCAAGACGCCGACCGCGATCGCGCGCTGGGACCTCGTGACCAACACGCGCGAGGCGCTGTTCTCCTGGGGTGATGATCCGAAGAACCTCGGCACGGCGATCCCGTCGCCCGACGGCGAGCTGCTGGTCGTTCCGAACGCCGATTGGTCGATGGAGCTGCGGCATCGCGATCGCCCGCCGCTCCAGCTCGTCGCGCACAAAGCGGTGGTCACGCATATCGAGTTCTCGCGCGACGGCAAGTACCTCTACTCGGGCTCGTTCGATGGAACGCTGCGCCGGTGGGACACCGCCACGGGCGCGATGACGATCCTGCTCGAAGGCCCGGCGCCCGTGCGCGGCTTCGCGGTCGCACGTGACGGTCGCCTCGCGGTGATCGTCGGCGATGAAGCTCGCATGCTCGCGGCCGATGGGTCGCCGTCCATGCTCGGCCGTGGTGGCAAGTGGTGCGTGCTCGCCGCGGAGTTCGATCGCGTGCTCGATCGCCTGATCATCAAGCGGTGCGATCTCAGCCTCGCGATCGTCGTCGGCGGGGATGTCCTCGATCTCGAGGATGGCTACAACGCACAACGGCTCGTGATCTCGAACGACGGTGCGCGGATCGCGGGCGCGATGGCCGATCGCTCGATCCGGATCTGGGATGCGAGCACGGGCCGACAGCTCGCGCTGTTGCGCGGCCACTCGGATCTCGTGATGGACGTGGCGTTCTCGCCCGACGGCAATCTGGTCGCATCGGCGAGCTACGACCGTACCGTGCGCGTGTGGCAGCTCGGCGGCACGAAGCTGCGCAGCCGCGTGATCCGCGGTCACGGCGGCGCGGTCGATCGCGTGGTGTGGCGCGACGCCGGCCACCTCGTCACCGGCTCGCGCGATGGAACGCTGCGCGTGTGGGACGTGCCCTCGCTCGAGTTGCCGAGCAGCGCCGAGCTCACCGACAAGCTCGGCACGGCGACGAGCGCGCGCATCGAGCTCGATCGTCCGACGACGATGGACGGCTCGGGCAGCGCGTTGTAGTTACTCGGTCTGCGTGGGCTTCATGTCCACGTACATCTCGCACGCGGCCTGCTTGCCGGGTTGATCGATATCGGTCTGCTTCAAGTTCGCCGTCAGGTAGTTGATGCATTCGGCGGTCGTCGTCCCGCACGCGTAGCGCAAGCCGCCGATGACGTAGTCGAGGCAGCACGACAGGACCTTGTCCTGCACGAGATCGCCGTCGGGCCGATCATCGAAACACTCCTGATAGGTCGCTGCACCTGGGGTTTCCTCGCTCGAACACCCGACGACCGAGGCCGCTGCGGCGACCGCCAACAAGACCGCGTGGAGCTTCATGAGCCGAACGTACACCTCGTATCGAGCGAGATCGCGTACTTGAAGTGCAAACGAAAAAAAATGCACAGGCCTGTCGATCGCGTGGACCGCCGTTTGTCGTGCAGGTAAGGACCTGACCAAGGAGATCGAGATGCCGCGTTACCTGATGAGCTACTACGCCGACGACACCAGCCCGCCCACGCCCGAGAAGATGATGGCCATCGGCGAGTTCGGAATGAAGCAAGCCGCCGCTGGAAAACTGCTCGAGAGCGGGGGCTTCCTCGGCATCTCGCAAGGCGCCGAAGTGAAGCTGAAGGCCGGCAAGTTCACCGTCGCCGACGGACCATTCCCCGAGACCAAGGAGCTGATCGTCGGCTACGCGATCGTCAAAGCGAAGGATCGCGCGGAGGCGATCGAACAGGCCCGCATGTTCATGGAGATCGCGGGCGACGGCTGGGCCGAGATCCGCCAGATGGTGAACCCGCAGGAAGAGGGTCATCACTGACACGCGCGCGTGCGATCGATGATTTGATCGCCGCGTGCCCGACGCCACGGAGACCCACCGCGCGATCCGTGCGGTGTGGACGCTCGAAGCTGCCACGCTGATCGCTCGGCTCGCGCGCATGGTGCGCGACGTGGGCCGCGCGGAAGAGCTCGCGCAAGACGCGCTCGTCGTCGCGCTCGAGACGTGGCCCGAGTCCGGAATCCCGACCAACCCGGGTGCGTGGCTGATGACCGCGGCGAAGAACCGCGCGCTCAACGCGCTCCAGCGCGATCGCATGCTCGAGCGCAAGCACGAGCAGCTCACCCACGAACAAGAGGCCGCGATGCCCGACCTCGACGACAAGCTCGACGATGATGTCGGCGACGACGTCCTCCGGCTCGTGTTCATCTCGTGTCACCCGGTGCTTACCTCCGAAGCGTGTGTCGTGCTCACGCTGCGCATGCTCGGCGGGCTCGCGACCGACGAGATCGCGCGTGCGTTCCTCGTCCCCGAGTCCACGATCGCGCAACGGATCGTGCGCGCGAAGAAGTCGCTCGCCGACGCGGGCGTTCCGTTCGAGCTGCCCCGCGGCGAGGATCGTCGAGCGCGCGTGGCCTCCGTGCTGGAGGTGATCTACTTCATCTTCAACGAGGGCTACTCGGCCACGTCGGGCGCCGACCTGCTGCGCCCCGCGATGTGCGAGGAAGCGATCCGTCTCGGGCGCGTGCTCGCGACCCTGATGCCCGACGACGCCGACGTGCACGGCCTGTGCGCGACGATGGAGCTGCACGGCTCGCGCCTCGCCACGCGCGTGACGCCGACGGGCGAGCCGATCCTGCTGCTCGAGCAAGATCGCGCGCGGTGGGATCACGCGCTGATCGCGAGTGGCCTCGCCGCGCTCGCCCGCGCCGAACAGCTCTCGCCGCAGCGCGGGCCGTACACGCTGCTCGCGTCGGTCTCCGCGTGTCACGCGCGTGCGCTCGATCCGCTCGCGACGGACTGGGCGCGGATCGCGTCGCTGTACGGCGCGATGTACAGCCTGCGGCCATCGCCGGTCCTCGAGCTCAACCGCGCTGTCGCCATCGCGATGGCGGAGGGTCCCGCCGCGGGACTCACCATCATCGACGCGATCGCGGAGGCGCCCGCGCTCGCGCGCTATCACCTGCTGCCCGCGGCACGCGCGGACATGCTCGCGAAGCTCGGTCGGTTCGACGAAGCGCGCGCGGACTTCGAGCGTGCAGCGAGCCTCACGCGCAACGAGCGCGAGCGAACGCTGCTGCTCGAACGCGCGGCGACCTGTGCGCGCGGCGAGATTCCGCGCTAGCCGCTGATCCAGTCGCGCGTGCCGGCGACGTCGTCGATCATCTGCTGGAGCTCGATCAGCGGCGCGCCCTTCACGCGATCGCAGTGAGCGTCGTCGACATGATGCTCTTTGCGGCCGTGTACGAATGTCACGATCGCGTGCGAGGTGTCCGTGCAGATCACGATGTCGGCGAAGTCGCACTTCGTCGACACCACGTTGCCATTGCGTACGGTCCTGCATTTCGGCTTCTTTGGCTTCACGCCGTTCGCGTCGTACGCGAAGAAGTCGATCGCCTCGAGCTTGCGTTCGAGGAGCTGGATCTGCGCGCGCGAGACCCGGCCCGTGCGCATGCCCATCGAGGCCACGTTGGCCTCGCCGGCCCAGCGGACCGCGCCGTTTGCGTAGATGGTCACGGTGTATGTCGGACACATCCCCATGCACCCCGTGCGCTCGAGGGTGAGGCTATCGAAGCGATATTGGGTGCGCTGCGGCGAGGTCTCCGTCGAGGAATTCGACGGAGTTGGCTCGACGGCGGGCCCGGTCCAGCATGCAGCGACGAAGGTGAGGAGCAGCCAGCGCACATCTGCAGACTACCGCGAGGGAAAGACCGCGCGAGCTGATCTCGAATTGCAGTACGATGCGCCTCGGAGGGAATCGTGGCCAAGCTCGCGATCGCTGTCTTGTCGTGTGCATTGTTTGCCTGCGGACCTCGCGCCACCGGCTCCGGAGACGCGGGGGGCGGTAGCGGTGATGGCCAGGTCGGCCTTCACGTGCTCACGGCGATCGAGGTCACGCCGACAAACCCGATCGTCGAGCTCGATCTGAATCAGCCCGGCTCGCAAGGGTTCGCGGCGATGGGACGGTTCCAGGACGGAAACGACATGGACGTGTCGGATCGCGTGAACTGGAGCGTCGTGAACCCCGCGGTCGGTACGCTTAGCGGCACAACGCTGAACATCCCGGGCTTTCCGACGACGACCGTCGAGGTCTCGCGCATCAAGGCGGAGCTCGATGGCATCACCGGCGAAGCGCAGATCACGGTGGTCGCGTATCGGCGCTCGGGTCCGTCGCAGGACTTCTTCTTCGTCCTGCCGTATCAGCCGCCGACGGGCGAGGTCGCGAAGCCGCTCGAGTTCGGCACCGCGGTTCCCGCACTCGACGTGTTCTTCCTGATGGACACGACGGCGTCGATGATCGAGGAGATCGTGAACCTGCGCTCCGCGCTGACGAACACGGTCGTACCGGGGATCCAGGCCGCGGTCGCGAACACGCAGTTCGGCGCGGCCTCGTTCGAGGACTTCCCGATCTCGCCCTACGGTGCGACCAACTGCGCGGTGTCGGGCACCCCGGATCAACCGCTGCGCGTGTTCTCGAACATCACGAACAACGTCACCGCGCTGCAAACCGCGATGAACAGCTACTCGGTGGGCGCGGCGCCGCGCGGATGCGGCGCGAGCTGGCCCGAGTCGTCGATCGAAGCGATGTACCTCGTCGCGACGGGCGCGGCGCTCGTCGGTCCCGGCGCCACGAACGTGCCCGCGTCGAACATCGGCTTCCGGCCCAAGACCATGCCGGTCGTCGTGACGATCACGGACGCGATCGCGAATGCGGCCGGCGAGACGCGCACGTGCAACACGCTCGACGGCGGCTCGGCGACAACCGGCTACGCGTCGAGCATCTCGACGGCGCACACGCGCCAGCAAGCGAAGGACGCGCTGCGTGCGAAGTGCGCGCGCACCGTCGGCATCGCGCCCATCGTGCCGCAGATCAACAACTGCTCGGCGGAGGCCGACCTCGAGGACTTCGCGACCACCACCGGCGCGCGCGTGCCGCCGAACGCATGGGACCTCGGCGGACGTCCGGCGGGCTGCTCGGCGACCCAGTGCTGCACGGGCATCAACGGCGCGGGTCGCAACACGGACGCCAATGGACTCTGTCCGCTCGTGTTCCGCGTCGATGCGAACGGCGCGGGCGTTAGCACGAACGTGGTCACGGGCATCCAGCTGCTCACACGCTTCGCGCAGTTCGATGTCACGAGCGAACGGCAAGGGGTGACCACGGACATCGATGGCAACGCGTTGCCCGCGCCGCACACCACCGCCGACTTCATCAAGTCCGTGACGCCGACGGGCTTCATGCTTCCCGCCGCGCCGCCCGTCGTGCCGAACCCGACGTTCGATGCGACCACGTTCTATGGCGTCACGCCGAACACGCGCGTGAAGTTCGACGTGAAGGCGCTCAACGACTTCGTGATGCAGACGGCCGACGCGCAGATCTTCCGCGCGACGATTCGCGTCGTCGCGAGCGGCTGCGCCGATCTCGATCAGCGCGACGTGCTGATCCTCGTGCCGCCGAATCCGATCGTCATCCAGTAGCGCGCTAGTCGTACGGCACGAAGTGTTGCTCGGACGTGCGCTTCGCATCGAGCGAGGCGATCTCCTCGACAGAGAAGCGGTCCGCGGCACCGGACAGTCGCGTACGGATCGCACCGATCACCATCGCGCGTGCACGCTGCCCCGCTTCGCCCGCGGCTCCGTCGCCTTCGGCGCACTCGTCCCACAGCGCGAACAGGGCGGCCCGTCGCTCGGCGGGATCGTGCAGCTCGCTGAAGATGCGCGCCACGTTCGACTGCATGAGCTGCGCGCTGTGATCGAGCTGCTCGCGGGTGTGATTCGCGCGAATCTGCGCGCGCTCGGCCTGCGTGCCGTCGAGCAGCACGCGTTTGCGCGACGAATACGGATCACCGATGAACTTGCGATGGAGCCACGACGTGATGTCGAGCGTGCCGCCGATCAGCGGGACCGTTCCGTCGGTGACGCGCGGTGCCTGCTCGGGCTGCTTCAGCGATCCATCGATGTTCGTATCGCCACCCGCGCCCGCATCCCAACCGCCGGGCACGGCTTGCTCGTGGCGCGGCATGTCCTGATATTTGCGCGCCCGAGTCTGCGCGTAGGGATCGCGATACCAGGCCCGCAGGTGATCACCGATCCCTTTCAGCGACGGCGTCGGGATCGTGACGTGAACCTCGATGTCGGGCTTGTCCACGAACGACGCGCGACCGTCGGGCGAGACATGCATCGTCGTGACGAGATCAGGCGCGACGTAGCCGGTGCCGTCTTGCTGCAGCTTGCTCTCGGTCTTCGGTGCCGGCTGCTCGGTCGGTGCTTCGTGCGGGACATCCTCGTGGATTACGAGATCCGGTCCCTTCGGCCCGTCGGGCCGGCGCATGTTCCAGCCGTGTCCGGTCCCCATAGGTTCGGATGGCGACGGAACGGCGGTTCCCGGCGGGACCTCGACGATGGAGGGCATTGTCGTCGCGATGGCCGTCTGCGTCGTCGGAGGGCCATCGGGGCGCGATCTCGGCACGCTCGACGGCACGCTCGACGGCACGACCACCGATGTCGCGATCGCCAGCGGCGCGATCGCCACGGCTGGTGGGATCATCACGACCTCGATCGGTTCGACGCTGCGAATCGGCTCGACCAGCTCGACCGACGGCGCGCGCTTCGCGGCGACGAGACGCGGCGCTCCGTCGACGAAGGCCGCGAGCACGGCAAGTAGTGCCGCATGTGCGACCACCGAGCTCGCGATGACGCGCACGATCGCCATCGCGTACCTGACTCGCAGCGCGGGACCAGCGTTGCCTAGCAATCGTTCGCTCCCGTGAATCTCGAGCCGAGGGGCACACCGCTAGATACGTCGCGGGAGACGCCGCCTTTCGGCGCTCGTATCAGCTCGCAGGCGACGCGAGATCGCTGCGATCCACGGCGAGTAGCCTGCGATCGATCAGCTCGTACTGCAGCGCGACGAACGCCTCGCGCGGCAGCTCGATGTCCCACGTCTTCCGCTTCGGGCCGCGCGCAGCGCCCAGGCGCGATGCTTTCGCGCGACAGGCGACGACGATCTCGCGTGGACCGACAAAGCGCAGATACGTGCCGGCATCGAACTCGACGCTCGGCGTGTCGTGCTCGGTGCTCGCGTGGACAACGTCGGGGCGCGAATCGCGGATCGTTCCCGTCTCGATCACGCACGGGAGATCGACGCTGCGCTTCGCGAACAGACCGCGCAACACGAGCGCGTTCTCGGCGAGCGCGAGCTTGGCGGGCACCTTGCGCAGTAGCGCCACGAACGCGAGGACGAGCAGCAGCATGAACGCGATCGCGAACGGCGCGTGGATCGCGCGTGGCAGATCGAGGACGAGCGTACCGATCGCGCCGGCGAGCGCGGGCACCATCAAGAGCAGCAGCGTGACGAGCGCGCGTGCGTCGCTGCCGCGCCACGCGGGGACCGTGCCGATCGTCGCGCGCGGGATCGCGGCCGGCGGCGGCGTCGCATCGGCGTGGACCTTCGTGATGTGACTCGCGAGGTTCGCGCCTTTCACGCTCGACGCGCAGAGCGGGCAGGGCAGGAGCGCCTCGGGGTGCGCCTTCGCGATGCGGCGCGCGGTGTCGACGATGGTCACAGCGTCACGGGCTCGAGATCGGCCCAGTTGCGCCCCGCCTCGACGCCCACGACCAAGGGCACGAACAGCTCGAACGCGTGGCGCATCGAGTCCGCGCACAGCTTCGCGGCGACCGGCAGCTCGTCCTCGGGCACCTCGAACAGGACCTCGTCGAGGATCTGCAGGAGCGGCACCGTGCCGAGCTTCGCGGCACGCAGCGCGCGGTCGGTGACGAGCAGCGCGCGGCGCGACACGTCGGAGACCGAGCCTTCATGCGTGGCGCGGCGGGCTAGGCGCTCGGCGTACGAGCGGTCGTGCGAGTCGAGCGATTCGAGGCCGCCGATCGGCCACTTGCGGCCGGCGATCGTCGTGATGTAGCCGCGCTCCTTCGCGAGGCGCAGTTGTTCGTCCTGGAACTCGCGGACCTTCGCGTAGTGGCGATCGAAGCGCGCGATGTACTCCTTCGCTTCGGCGGGCGTGATGCCCAAGGACAGGCCGAGCGCGCCCGAGCCTTGGCCCGCGAACGTGGCGAAGTTGACGACCTTGCCGAGCTGGCGCTCTTCCAGCGTGAGCTCGGCGGCGGGCTTCTCGAGGACGGCCGATGCGGTGAGGCGATGCATGTCGGCGCGCGTGCGCAGCGGCTCGACGAGGTTCGGATCCCGCGTGAGGTGCGCGAGCACGAACAGACCGAGCTGGCTGAAGTCGACCGACATCAGCAGCTTGCCCGGCGGCGCCACGAACGCGCGGCGGATCATCGCCATCTCTTGCGTGCGGCCGGGCACGCGACCGAGGTCGGGGTTCGTGTTGATCAGGTGACCGTTGAACGAGCGCGCGGGATGGAAGCGCGAGTGAACGCGGCCGTCGTCGTCGACGGAGCGGCGCAATGCGATCACCCACGAGTCGCGCAGGCGGCGCAGCAGGCGCCAGCGGATGACGAGCGGGACGATCGGATGCGCGTTCTCGATGCGCTCGAGGGCCTCGATCGCGACGGACCAGCCCGTCTTCGTGTGGCTGACGATCGGGAGCTTCAGCTCTTCGAACAGCACCGTGCCGAGCTGCTTGCCCGAGTTGATGTTGAACGCGTGCCCGGCGAGCGCTTCGATTTGCGTCGTCAGCTCCGCTTCGATCGTCGCGAACGCGGCCTCGGCCTCGTCGAGCTTCGCGGGATCCACGATCAGCCCCGTGAGCTCCATGCGCACGAGCGTGTCGGACAGCTCGAGGTACTCGGCGAGGAGCGCTGCGTCCACGCGCGGCGAGAGCTCCTTCCAGATCGACGCGGAGGCCTCCGCGCGTTGGCCACAGGCTTCGGCTGCGCGATCGATCGGCAACTGGTTCCACGCTTTGCGCGCGCGACCGACACCGCGGACCTCGTCGTCCTCGGGCAGCGCGCGACCGAGCACGTGCTTCGCGATCAGCGTCAGATCGTGCGGTGCCCAGTTACTCGGCTGGGTGAGGTGCGACGCGCACGCTGAATCGCCGGCAATGCCCGCGAGCGTCACGCCGAGCCTGCGCAGCGCGACGATCGTCGCGACGAGATCGTGGCCTTGCTTCGGCGCGTTCGCATCGGCGAGCCACGCGAGCAGGGCCGGCCATGCGGCACCTCCGGCGGCGACGTAGATCGCTCCGCTCCCCACCGAGAGCGCGATCCCCGTCAACGCCTGCTTGACCGGCGCTGGATCCTCGATCAACGCGTGCAGCGTGATCATTCCGGTCATCGCGGCGATCGCTGTCGCGAAGTCGGCTTCACTCTCGATCGTCTCGGTCTTCGTCGATGCACCGTCGGAGACAAGCAGCTCCGCGAAGCCGAGCTTGTCGTACAGCGCGTTGAGCGCGGTCGCATCGGGCGACGCATACACGAGCGCATCGAGCGGCGTCGGCAGCGGCCGCGATTGATCTAGGCGCGCGCGCGCGAGCTCGACGGGGACCGAGTCCTTCGCCGCGCGCAACGCGTTGCCGAGGCGCCCCTTCATCGTATCGAGTGCGGCCATCGCGGCATCCATCGAGCCGTACGTCTCGAGGAGCTCGGTCGCGCCTTTCGCGCCGATGCCCTTCACGCCGGGCAGCTGATCGTCGTCGCCGACGAGCCCGAGCCACTCGGCCACCTTCGCCGGCGGCACCATGAAGCGCTTCTGCACGATCTCCGTCGTGTAGCGCGCGTCTTTGTTCGCGTCGTACCACCACACGCGATCGCCCACGAGCTGCGCGAAGCGCTTGTCGACGCCGACGACGATCGCGTCATCGCCCGCGTCGAGCGCCGCGCGCACGTAGCTCGCCACTACGTGCACCTCGTCGGGCGCGACTACCACGTGCATGCCGAGCGCGCGCAACAGCTCCGGCAGCGTCGCGAGCTGCGCGGTCAGGATGGCCGGCCACGATGCGGGCGGCGGGTTTGCCTCGATCACCGCGACCGCACGCGCCGGCATCTTGAAGCCGAGCGCTCGATGCAGCGCGCGCGCGACGGCGAACAGCCCGTTGACGGGATCGCCCGCGCGGGACTTGCGATCCGTCGGCACGACGAGAAACCCGCGCGCGAGCAAGTTGGTCGCGGATGCGACGAGTGTCCGGTCAGACATCGATCCAGTCCTGGCGTGCCGAGTATGCACGAAGGCGCGTGCCGTCTTGGATCGAACGAGCGATCCAACGGAGCTCGCTCTATGGCAGGCTCACCTCTCGGTGCGAGCCACGAAGCACATCCTGTTCGCGATCGCGATCATCGGCATCGTCGGCGCGTTCATGCCGCTGATCCAGATCCGGTCGCACGGCATCCCGATGGACGTCACTCCGCGCGAGCTGTCGTTCGGCTTCGAGAAGGCGCACAAGGTCATCGACTACAAGCTCCCCGCGTTCGCGGAGAAGCGGCTGCCCGCCGACATCAAGTCGACGCGCGATGACATCCGCCTCGTCGGGGGTGCCATGAAGTGGGCGATGGCGCTGTTCATTCCCATCGCGCTGATGATGCTGTTCGCCGTCCTCGCCCGGTGGAAAGGCAGGCTGACGCGGGTCGCAGCGATCGTCGTCGTGTTGCTCGGTGCGATCTCCGCCGCGTCGTGGTTCGTCCTGCGCTACGCGCTGGACTACGGACTCGAGGAGATCGCGCTGAAGCGGACGACCGTCGTTCTCGCGCCGGGCGCGCACTTCCTGCTGGTCGCTGGCATCGGTGCGTTCGTCGTCGGCCTCCTCGGAACGATTCGTCCCGAAGCTGCCTCGTCGCGCGCCGCGCGCGTGTCCCCGCCGCAGGCTGCGTTTCCTCCGCCGCCGGTACCGCCGCCGCCCGGGCCTGCGCCCGCAGCGTGACTCAGTACCAGTGGTGCGACTGCCAGAACGCCTTCGCGTTGTCCCAACCGCCGTAGCGCTGGTTCACGTACTTCGAGGCGCCGCGGTACTGCGCGTCGAGATTCGACGACTGCCAGTCCGAGCCCATGTACTGCTTGCGCGTCGCCTTCAGCATCTGGAACGCGCCGTACGCCGTCGACGTCGGGTTCTTCGCATGCGGGTTGCCGCCCGATTCATGCTGCATGATCCAGCGCGCAGATGCCGGCATGCTCGTGCCGCCCGAGGGAACGGTGAGCAGCTCGTCGGAGATGGTCTCGAATTCGTTGTTCATGGCTGACTTCTCCTCGTGCAGAGCGAGTGCCACGCCGAGCTGATTCCCGCGGGAGACAACATGACCACCGCGGTCGACGATCGAACGTGTGCGGCGATCGCGCAATCGCGTGAACCTGCGCAATCCGGTCACGGCTCGTCGCAATCGTCGACGAGAATGCTGACCACGACGCTAGCCGCCTGGCCACGCCACTGGTCGGCGCGCATGTAGGCGCGCGACTCAGCGTCCGAGCAGATCGGTCAGATCCGTCGCGAGATCGAGAGCGATCGGCTCGTCGGGGACATCGATCTCGATCAGCGTTCGCACGTACCCCGTCGGGGTTCGCGGCCGGAGGATCACGCGGTTGTCTTCATCGGCCGTGACGAGCAGCTGATCGATCCCCGCGAAGCGAACGAGACAGATGTCATCGGTGTGGCCCTCGAGCTCGGTCGTCACACCCTGGTCGAGGTCGTGGAGGACGATCTTGCGATCGACCGCCATCGCGAGATACCGCCCGTCGCGCGACAGACTCGCCATGCGAAGCGGATCGCCCACGATCTGCTGGTACACGCCGCGGCCTAGCGCGAACTGGATGTCGCCGGGCAACGCGTCCTTCCCGTAGTTCGTGCCGACGCGCCAGACCCGCACGATCCCACCGACACACGCGGCCAGCCACGGCTCTTCGAGGGCGACCCACGAGACGTTGCCATCCACCCCGATGCGCGTGATCGGCACGAGCTTGTCGCCCAACACGCGGTGGACCACGATCTCTCCCCACGTCGCGCTGACGAGCACCTCGCGCTCGACGTCGAGGAAGCACGAATGCACCACCCGACGCGGCATCGGTTCGAACGTTCGCACGGTGCCATCGGGCGCGACGACGACCACGAGCTGCGTCGACGAGACGAAGTAGTAGTGACCATCGCTGGTCATCCCCGCATGCGTGTCGGGCTCCGTGCCCGAGATGCTCGTGACCGTTCCGGTGGCGAGCGACTGCCTCTGTAGCTGGCGGAACGTCGCAGCCTCGTCGGATCCGTACAGGTACAAATTCCAGTACAGCTCGCCCGTCGGCGTCAATCGCTCGAGGATGTGCTGGTCCTTGATCGTGTGGTGGCGCGGTAGGTCGGCGATGACCCAGCGCAACCGCCGCACGTCGAACAAGCGCATCGAGCCGACCCATCGCGTGACGAGCCCGATGCGCCCGCTCGGATCCACGTCGCGCAATCGCGCGGTCCGGCCGAGGCGCACCTCGCGCCCCGAGGGCTCGGGACAGGTGGTCCAGTCAGCACCGCAGCTCTCGCACACGAGGCGCGTGCAGACCTGACACGATCGATCGGCGCCGATCACGGTGCAGTGAGCGCAGCCGACGTCCCCCGCGCCGCGAGCTACCATCGCAAACGAGCGTAGCTCAGAACGGCAGATCGTCTTCGCGCGACGCGCCGATCAGATCGTGCGGACGCGGATCGTCACGCATTCCGAACTCGTCGTCCCGCGCCGGCGGGCGTCCACCACCACCACCGCCGCGACGGCCATCGTCCGCGCCGGCGCGTGCGGCTTCGAGCTTCCACACGTCGAGGCTGTTGAAGTACTTGGTCTCGCCTTGCGGGCTCTTCCACTCGCGGCCACGCAGGTTGAACGTGACGCGCACTTGATCGCCGACTCGAAAGTCATCGAGCACGCTGCACCGATCACCGGTGAGCTGGAACAGCACCATCTGCGGATACTTACCGTCGGGGACTTCGACGACGAATTCGCGTTTGGAGAACTTTGCAGAGACCTGTTTGGTCTCGTACGAGACATGAAGCTTGCCAACGACGTCGAACGCCATGTCCACACCCTACGTGCTGCCCCTGACAGCCGATACACCCGCGTGGTAGGTCCCTCGAATGATTAGGATCATCGTCGTGCTCGTCCTCGCCGGGTGCGCCTCGTCGAAGCCGCCGGTGTTCACCTGCCCAGTCGAAGCCAACGGGCCTGCGATTCCTCCCGAGGACGCGGCGCTGGTGCGCTGGAAGCAGATCGCGGCGACGAAGGAGAAAGATCCACCCGCGGGCTCGACCGCCGCAGCGATGGTGCCCGAGCTCGTCGCGTATCTCTCCTCTACAGATCCCGTACGCCGCGATCACATCGGCTACGAAGTCCTCGCGAGCTGGATCCAGACGAAGCGACTGACGGACGCGGAGTGCAGCGCGCTCGCGCGGCAGCTCGTCGCGAACCTCGACGGTCCGCTCGACGCGCCGGTGTTCGGCCGGTCATTCTCCGCGCTCGTGCTCGCCGAGGTCGTGCGCCGCGATCGCAAAGCGCCGTTTCTCGCGCCGGAGGATCGGCAGGCGATCCTGCGCGGCGCGCACGCATACGCGGAGCGCGAGACGGACCTGCGCGGATACACCGGTACGACGGGATGGGCACACGCCGCGGCGCACACCGGCGACCTCCTCGCGCAGCTCGCGCAGGAGACGATCTTCACCGAGCAAGACCGCGCCGTGATCCTCGATGCCGTCGCGAGTCTCGTCACGCGCGAGCACGGCCAGCGGTTCGCACATGGCGAGGACTCGCGGCTCGCGGCGAGCGTGGTGGTCGTCGCGAAGCTCGGCGTCAGCGCAGAGGCGCTCGCGGGGTTCATCGGCAAGCTGCGCGCACCGCTCGTCGCGAAAGGTACGCCGGAGTTCGATGCGGGCCCGTACTACGCGCAGCGCAACGCGCGCGACATGTTGTTCACGCTGTTCGTCTACGGCGCGACGACGAAGGAGCCCACACCCGGAGAAGCGGCGCTGTTCGCCGCGGTGAAGGCGCTCGTCGAAGAATGAGGTGCGACACCTCGCGCGGACGAGGTCTCGCGAGGGCCAGTGACTGTCACGAACGGGAGCTGCTGCTCCGTGCCGGCGTCTGTATCGTCAAACCATGGGCCGACTCGCGATGCTGCTCTTGATGCTCGCATCCACCGCGCACGCCGACGACGAACCGATGGAGGCGCGCGGCGAGGTCATCGTGATCGAAGGCAAGGCGCCGCCGGCCACGCCCCCGAAAGCGACGAACTTCAAGAAGCGCGCGACCCCGCCGTACTCGGATCGCGCGGTGCTCTCCGATGCGTGGACCCGCGCGTGGCTGCTGCTCTCGATCGACGAGAAAGGCCACGTCGACGGGATCAAGTTCCTGCGCAAGCCGGGCTGGGATCTCGAGAAGATCGCGACGAGCGAGGCGTTCAAGCTGACGTTCGATCCCGCGCTCGACGATCGCAAGCGCCCGATGCGCTCGCAGATCATCTGGGAGATGGAGTGGCCGTCCGCATGGTGGCTCTCGACGTTCGTCGGCACGCGCGGCACGGCGGTGCCGATCGTGGACTTCCCGCCGCGCCGTCTCGATTCGCACGTGCCGTGTCGTGGCTCGGGCCCCTTGCACCTCGGCTCGGTGCACCCCGTGTACAAGGATTGCTCGAAGCCCGATCTGTCGAAGATCAAGACAGAGTCGTGGATCACGCGACCGTGATGGTCTAAGCCTCGTGAGTGGCTGATCCGGTGCAATCCATCCGCGTGGCGAGTGCGCTCCTCGGGCGCTTCCCCGGATTGATGAAGCAAGCGAGCTCGACCGAGTCCGAGATGGAGCTCGCGATCGGCGAGGCGAACCAGCTCTATCCCGAGATCTGGCGGCACATGGACGAAGCGCGCGAAGCGATCGCCGGTGACCACGATGTCAGCCGGTACGACGCGTTGCGCGGGGCCGTGCTCGCCGGGCTCGGCATCACAGCGATCGGTTTTCAGGAGGTCAACTGGACCACGAAGTACGGCGCCGTCGTGCACACGACGCATCGCAAGGTCGCGAGCTTCGACTACGACGGCTACCAGCGCGCGCAGCAGGCATGCAAGGCGCTGATGGCCGCGATGCCCGAGGTCGATTGGTCCGAGCTCGCGCGCCAGGACGTGCGTGCGATCGCCGAGGCCGGCTCGCTGCAGAGCGCGAAGTACAAGACGATCGCGAAGGTCGCCGCGCTCCTCGGCGGGCTCGCCCTCGCGACGTTCGGCGTCTACTACATCGTGACGAACATGTCGTCGGACGGGGTCCCCGACGACGAAGCCGCGGCGATGCGCGCGCGCGCGGCGCTACGCGATGCGGAAGCGAAGAAGCTCGCGGAGCAAATCGAGATCAAGCGCGCTCGCATCGACGAGCTTCGCGCGACCCTCAAGGCGACGTGCTCGCCCGCGGCGAAGACCGAGCTCGTCGCGCTGTTGCGCGACCAAGGCCAGACCACCGACGCGAAGAAGCTCGAGGCCGCGCCGTGCACACCGGTGCGTCCGACGTGCAAGCCGATTCCGGGCGTGCTGCTCGATCGCCTCGCCGCGCAGTACGAGAGCGTGCTCGCCGCGCCGCGCAGCGTGCATTGCGACGGCATCGTCGTTCCCGGGGCCCCGGGGACCGTCGTCCCCGCGTACTCCGTGTGGTTCGTCGACAAGGGAGCGCTCGTGCGCGGCGTGGTCTCGCTCGACGGCAAGACCGACCTCGTGCCATTCGCGAAGGGACCCGGGGAGATCGCGGTGGGCTACGGCGATCTCGACGACGATCTCTCCGACGAGGCCGTGTTCGCGACCAACGGTGCGCTGTGGGTCAGCAAGATCGTGAACGGCACGTACGTCGACACGCCAGGTCCGCGCTCGAAGAAGAAGTGCCAGGAGGAGCTCGGCGTCGAGCGCGATCTGCGACCCGACAAGAGCTCGAAGTACCGGCTCGTGATCAGCGTGCTCGAGAAGAAGGGCTGCGAAGAGAGCCGCAGCTTCTACAAGCTCGTCGACGGCGCGCTCGTCGAGGAGTGACGCAGCACGAGCGTGGGGCAGCGATCGCCGAGCTCGTAGTGCGGGACGTGACACGCGACCTCGACAAACGGTGGCGCGAGAACCGCCCGAACATCGGCGACCGTCGGGAACGAGTAGACGGCGGGCGAGTCGCGATAGACATCGATGTGATCGATCACCTCGCGGCGCCATCCCGTGCGCGCGGCGAGCTCGGCGCGATCGGGGACGAGCGCCTCGAACGCGTCGCGGATCGCCTGCACGCGAACGGCGCGCTCGGGCGACTGGATCGCCATCGCGATGCGCCACTTGAGCGCGTCCATGCTGCCGATCGCGGGAAGTGCGGCGCGAATGTCGTCGAGCGTCTCGGGCTCCTCGGGCGCGGCGAACAGACGCAACACCACGAGCCCGCCGGGACGCACGACGCGCGCGAGCTCGCTCGCGAACGCGCGGTGCTGGTCGGGAAATGCGAACAGGGTCAGGCACCCATCGCCGGCGGCGACATCGATCGACGCGTCGGGCAGGGGCAACGCGAGCCAGTCACCGACGAGCGCGCGGCGGTTCGGCCCCGGCACGAACAGCGTGTCGACCATCGCGGGCTCGCGATCGATCGCGACTACCGTCGAGCCATGCGGTAACTGCATCGAGACGAGCTCGGGCGTGACGCCGAGGACGAGGACGTCGATCGGGCGATCGCGCGGAAGTGCGTCCTCGACGATGCGGGTGTCCTCGGGGCTCGGTCGCAGTGGACGCCCGATCATCGACCACGCACGTGCGATGCGCGCCCAGTGAGCATCGGGGTCGGTCGATGACATCGGCGGCATGGTAAACGAAGCGAGCATGGCAGCGAGCATTCACGGCATCGTCTGGCCACGAGTGCCATCACCGACGCCGGCCGCATCATTGGCGATCGCCAGCGAGCTCGAGCGCACGGAGTGGATGTCGCCCGACGAGCTCGCGCGCCATCAGCGCGAGCAGCTCGCGGTGATGCTCGCGCACGCAGTGTCGACGGTGCCGCACTACGCCGGTCTCGATCCGCGTGACGCCGCGAGCGTGCCCGTGATGTCGCGCGCGCAGATCACGGCGGCCGGCGAGGCACTCCTCAGCCGCGCGTATCCATCGACGCACGGACCGGCGCCGGAGACGCAGACCTCGCGGACCTCGGGGGCTCCGGTGCGCGTGCGCGGAACGGGCGTGGTCGCGGCGATCCATGGCGCGATCGCGATGCGCGATCATCGCTGGCACCGGCGCGATCTGACGGCGCACCTCGCTGCGATCCGGTACCTGCCGAACAAAGCGCCACCGCCCGACGGCGCCGAGACCCGCGGCTGGAGCCCGGTCACCGCGCTCGTCGCACCCGATGCCCGCATGTCGGCGCTCTCGATCGCGAGCACCACCGAGGAGCAGCTCGCGTGGGTCGTGCGGACGAATCCGACGTACCTGTTGATCTACCCGAGCGCCTTCCACGCGCTCCTCGTGCGCATCGCGAAGACCGGCGCGCGGCTACCGGCATTGAAGCAGGTGCGCACGATCAGCGAGGTGCTCTCGCCGGGTACGCGCGGCCTGTGCACCGAGGTGCTCGACGTGCCGATCGTGGACACGTACTCGGCGCAGGAGGTCGGCAACATCGCGCTGCAGTGTCCCGAGCACGAGCACTATCACGTGCAGTCCGAGCGACTGATCGTCGAGATCCTTCGCGACGACGACACGCCGTGCAGCGTCGGCGAGACCGGGCGCGTGGTGATCACGGACCTGCACAACTTCGCGACGCCGATCCTTCGCTACGACATCGGTGACTATGCAGAGGTCGGCGCGCCCTGTACCTGTGGGCGAGGGTTACCCGTCCTCGAGCGCGTGGTCGGACGACGGCGCAACATGCTCGTCTATCCGGATGGCCGCACGACCTGGCCGCTCTTCACGGTCGCGTGTCGCGAGGCCGCCCGGTACCGCGATCTGCAGCTCGTTCAACTGTCGCGCGAGGCCCTGCGGGTACGTGTGGTTCCGGACGGCCCTCTCGATCGCGAGGCGCTCGTCGCCGCACTCCATCGCACACTCGGCCGGGCGTTCTCCGTCGAGGTCGAGGAGGTCGACGAGATCGGCCGCACACCCGCCGGGAAGCTCGAGGAGTTCGTTTCACTGGCGACGTGACCGCGTGTTACCGTCGGTGCGATGCGTCGTTTTGCGTCCATAGCTTCAGGTCTATTCGCGTGTGTCGCGGCGTGCGGTGATGATGGTGGAGCGCGAAAGCTCCCCGATGCGCCTCCCGCCGACGGCGTGGCACCCGACATGCTCGCGTCGGGTGTCGTCAACATCACCACCGTCGTGAGGTACGGCGACGCCGCGCCCGATACGCCGAAGGGCAACATCCTCGTCGTCGGCGTCAACGCGGACGGCACGCTCGCCGGGACGGCGACGACGGATGCCGCGGGCAAGGCAACGCTCACGATTCGCGAGGGCGCGACCGTCACCGCGATCTATCCCGAGGATGCGTTCATCGACAACACGATCACTTCGTACGTCGGCGTGAAGCCGAACGACAACCTGACGTTCGGCGATCATTACTTCACGCCGCCGACGACGATCGCCGGCACCGCTGGTCTGATGACGGTCAACTGGCCCGCCTTCATCGGCGCGACGCAGTACCTCGTCTACTCGCCATGCGGCTCGAACTACGTGACGGGGACGACGTACAGCCTGCCTCTCCAGACGTACTGCCAGACGGCAACCGCGCCCATCCTCGTGATGGCGGTCGACGCCAACTACGACATCATCGCGACGGCGTATCTCCCTGCAGCGGCGTTCACCGTCGGAGCCACGGTCAACGTGGCCGCTGGACAGTGGGTCGCGCAGACAGCGAACAGCTTCGTGGTTTCGATGTCGGGACTCGACCCCGTGGTCACTGCGGTGCGCTTCAACGCGAACGCGCAGTTTCCCCAGTTCACGATCGGGGAGTCGGATTTTCCGACCCCGAAGGCCGGCGCGGCGAGCGCGATGCTCTCGATCCCGATGTCGGCGGGGGCTTTGACGTACGCGTCGGCCCAGCTGAACCGCAACGGAAACTTCGGCGAACAGACGTACTTCAAGCGAGGTGCATCGCCGATCGCGTTCGCACCGACGGCGCTTCCTTGGATCAGCGACACGTCGATCATCAGCGCGTTCCCGCCGTACCGTGTCGTGTGGCTCGAAACGGCGAGCACGTACGACGCGGCCGTGCTCGACATGTCGTGGCAACGCAGCGATGGCAAGATCACGCACTACTTCCAGTGGCGCGTGATCCTCCCGCCCGGTGTTGCCGACTTCAAGCTCGGCACGCCGCCCGCGGAGCTCGCGGCGCTCCTGCCGACGGTGGACGACAACGTCAACCACGAGCTCAGGCTGGTCGACCTCTCGAGCGCGACGAGCTACGACGCCGCGCGCGCGTTGCCCGAGTGGCGGCTGGCCAACGTGCAGTCCTCGGTCAACGCGGGTGACGAGCCCAGCGCAGCGATCACGAGCGACGGCGAAGGCTTCACGTTCAGCGACTAACGCTCCGCGACGACGCGCGACTCCTGCATCGCCTTCGCGTAGCCGCGTAGCTTCGGTGCGGGCAGCTTCGCCGAGCGAACGCGCACGAGCGAGCCGGGCTGCTCCTCCGAGCCGTACACGCTCGACCAACCGGGCGGCACGTCCGGCGACGACCACGCGAACAACAGGCGCGCGTCGCGCGGCGCGAGGTTGATGCAGCCATGGCTGCGCGGACCGCCGAAGCCGTCGTGCCAGTACGACGTGTGGAGCGCGTAGTTACCGTCGTAGAACATCGTCCACGGCACGTCGGCGACGGAGTACACGTCCTCCTTGTTGCTCGTCATCGGCGTGGCTTCGTGCTTCGACGCGAGGCGCGAGATCAACGTCGGTGTGAAGTGGCCGTACTTGCCTGTCGAGACGAGCGTCGCGTAGACCGGACGCGTGCCCTCGTACGCCACGAGGATCTGAGCCTCGAGATCGATGTCGAACCACTTCTCGTCGCCACGCGTGCCGGCGGGCGGTTCGACGATGGCCGCGGTGCGAACGTCCGTGCTCGCGACCCACGTCGTCTCGTCGACGCGGACGAAGTTGCCGCTCGCTTCGACGACCGTGACCTGCGTGCGTGCGGCGATCGTGCCGGACTTCTTGCCACCTGGTGCCGCGAACGTGGTGACGGGCTTGTACGGATCGCGCTTGCCGCGGATCCACGCGGGCATCTGTGCGCTGTTCGTGATCGCGGTGCCTTTGAACGACGACGGCGTGATCTGATAGATGCGCTTGGCATCGATCAGCTCGCCGTTGGTGGTGATCCAGTAGCGCGTGCCGTCGATCGTCGTCGAGCCGCGAGCGCGCACGGTGTTCGAGCCATCGAGTGGGTGGCCGGTGCCGCTCGCGATGTCCTCGCGCGACGAGAACGCGGTCGTGCCGCGGCGAACCATGCCGTACGTCGCTCGGATCGGGGCGAGCTCGCCATCGTCTTGCAGTGCTGCGAGGGAGGTCGTCGCCGGTGACGTCGGCGGCTCGGTCGTCGGCGACGTCGCGGTCTCGCAGATCCAACCGCGCGGCGCGAGCTCGAGCCAGCGCGGGCAGTCGCTGTCTTCGAGCTCTGCCGAGCCCACGACCACGGCGCGCGCCTTCTTCTTGATCACGCCGAGCTTCGTGGCATCGGTGCGCGGACGCGCGAACACGATCGTCGACTTGTCGAGCTCGACGACATCGGTAGCAGACGGGCTCGCGGCATTGGCGATCGCGACGAGGATGAGTGCGTGCATCGGGGCGCCTGTTCAGCAACCCGCATGCCCTCGCTAACTACGCGGCATGACTTCCGCCTACGCCGGTGACAACGCAACTTCTTGCGTGCTCGCGCCAAACTCAGCGATCGAACTTCTTCTTGATGCCGTAGGTCTGGATCTTGTGAACGAGCGTCCGCAGCGGCAAGCCGAGCGCTTTCGCCGCTTCGGTCTGGTTGCCGCCGTGCTTGTGCAGCGCCTTCAGGATCAGCTCCGCCTCGTACTTGCGCAGGTGGTCTTTGTAGTCCGTGGGGATCACGGAGTGATCGCTGGATGCATCCGGTGGCGTCGTCGTCGAGCCCTTCGCGGATCCGCGGATGCGATCGGTGAGATCGGCGAGCATGATCGTCTTGTTCTCGGCGAGCGCGACCGCGCGATCGATCGCGTTGCGTAGCTCGCGGACGTTGCCGGGCCAGCTATACGTCTCGAGCGCGGTGAGTGCTTTCGGATCGATCGATCGCACGTCGTTGTTCGCTTGCTTCGCAGCTTCGTGAAGGAAGCGCTCGGCGAGTGGTTTGATCTCGTCGGTGCGCTCGCGCAGCGGCGGCAATCGCAAGGTCATCGTGTTCAAGCGATAGAGCAGATCCTGGCGGAACCGACCGGCCTCGACCATCGCCTCGAGGTCGCGGTGAGTCGCGGCGATCACCCGGACATCGACATCGATCTCCTTGTCGCCGCCGACTCGCGTGACCTTCTTGGTCTCGAGCACGCGCAACAGCGCGGCCTGCGCCGACGGTGCGAGCTCGCCGATCTCGTCGAGGAGGACCGTGCCGCCCTGCGCTTGCTCGAAGATGCCCTTCGCTTGCTTGTCCGCGCCGGTGAACGCGCCGTGCTCGTGGCCGAACAGCACGCTCTCGATCAGCGTGCCGGGGATCGCGGCGCAGTTGATCGAGCGCATCGGCATCTTCTTGCGTGCACCTCCATCGTGGATCGCGCGCGCGAGGACTTCTTTGCCCGTACCGGTCTCGCCCGTGATCAACACGGAGATGTTCGACTGCGCGACCTTCTTCACGGTCGCCATGACCGCCTTCATCGCCGCGCTCTTCGCGATCACCGAGCCGCTGCTGCTCGCGTCTGGCGCTGCGGCGCGCTTCGGCGTCTGCACCGCGCTGATGAGCTCCTCGACGGACGCGCCGTCCTCGGGAAACGCGACGACGTTGCACGACAGCGGTGGCGTCCCACCGGTCAGCGACAACACGAACGCCTGCGCGCCCGCGGCGGTGGTCTCCGGCAACGAGACGAGCACGGCGTGCGGACCGTAGATGCCCACGCGATCGACGGGCCGCAGCTGCGCGCGCACGCGTCCGGCCCACCGGCTGACGTGTGCATCTTTGCTGGTCGCGCGCACCATGCACAGCGCGAGCGGCCGCGCGAACGTGCGTGCACGCGTGAGCTCGTCTGCGAGCGCCGCGACGAAGCGATCGTGACCATCGAAGCCGCGCAGCTCTTCATCGATCGACGACAGCACGTGCAGCGACACCATCACGGGGCCCACCGCGATCTCGTCGCCGGGAGCGATGCGAACGCGACCGGACGTCACGGGCACGCCGTTCTTCTTCGTGCCGTTCGTGCTCCCCAGATCCTCGACCCACAACCCTTGCTCGTCCCAGGTGAACCGCGCGTGCTGTCGCGACAAGCCGAGATCGTGGATCTCGATCTCCGACGGCGCCGCGCGACCGACGATCAGCGAGCGTCCCTTCTCGAGATGCGCCGTGATCGCGCCATCGCGGTGATAGAAGACGAGCGTCGTCCGCGCCACGAGCACGACGCCGCCGCCACTCGCGGTGTCTTTGAGCGTCTCGCCCGAGAACGTGCTTCGCTGCCGACCGGTCATGTGCGTGCCACTTGCGTGATCGAGCAAATTATTGCGTAGTTCGCGGCGAACGAAAACCAACAACGGCAACTACTTACGCGGCAGGCCGGCCTGGATCGACCGTTGCTCTCGGGATCCCCACTCACTCTCAAGGAGAACCCATGCTCGACGGATTGATCTCGATCGCAGGCGGACTATTGGCGGCTTCGGCCCTCATCGTGGCTCGGAAGCCCAATGCAAAGGAGCTCATCAACAAGCTGACCCCGTACACGGGATGGATCGGCATCGTGATGTTCTTCTGGGGCGTCTACGGGCTCATCAACGTCATCCGGTTCCTGGGTGTGCTCACGCACGCGCCGCTCATGTTCGTGTTCGTCCTCGCGATCACGCTCTCGGATCTTGTCGTCGGCTTCTTGCTCGGCTTCGGGTTGATCACGAAGTACACGCTGAACGGCAGCCCCGCTGCGCGTGCACGTGGTGATCAATTGCGCGAGCGCCTCGTTCCGTACCAAGCGACGTTCGGTCTGATCTCGATCGCCTGCGGCGTGCTCTACATCGTCTGGGTGCTGACGCACTGATCAGTCGCAACACGCGAGCGGTCGCGCGGTCGCACACGACGACGACAACACGAGCCCCGGCTTCACCGCGGTTCCCGCGAGTGACGCGCTCGCGTCGATCCAGTTCGTGCAGTTCTCGTAGATCGCACGTCCCGTCCAGCGTCCCGCATTCGCGGACGCGGTGCTCGTGTCGAGCGACACTTCACCGCGCAGCGCGAACCCCGATGCATCGAGCCACGCGCCGTTTGCCGGCGGTGTTGTCGTCGGGGTCGCGCGTTCGTACTCCGCGGCGTGGCACAGATGCGCGCCCGGAAACTCCGCGCCGCAGCGTGCGTGCATCGCTGCTCGACCGCCCGCGGCGCCGGTCACCGTGACCGCGGTGTAGCCGCGAAAGCGTTCGCGATACGGAGTGGTGCAACACGCGAGCACACGTTGTTGTGCGCAATCGCGAAAGAAGGCGCCGCCCATCTCGACGGAGAGTCCGCTCGCTTGCGCTGTCGCGGTCCACGACAAGCAGTTCGCATACGGGTGGCGACCGGCGTAGCGGCCGCTCGTCGTGCTCGCGACTCCATCGTTCGTGCCGTAGGTTTCGAAGCCGCCGTCGGTACCCGCGGACGAATCGATCCACGCGCCGCCTTGCGGCGGCGGTGTCGCCGAGGTGGCGAGGTTGTACTCGGCGATGTGGCAGAGGTGACTGCCGGGAATCTCGGCGGCGCAACTCGCGTGCATTTGCTCGCGACTGCCGATCGCGCCGTTCGTCGTCGTCGACGTGAAGCCGGCGAACACCGCCGCGTCTTCACCGAAGAGCGAGCCCGCCGGGCCCGCGGCGCCGGTGACGCCTTGTGGTCCCTGCGATCCCGCAGGACCCGCGGGCCCGATCGATCCCGTCGCGCCGGGTGGACCTGCGGGACCGATCGCGCCGGTCGCGCCAGCCGGGCCCGTTGCACCCATCGGTCCCGTTCCACCCATCGGACCGATCGGGCCCATCAAACCCGTCGGGCCCGTAGGGCCAACCGGGCCTTGTGGCCCCGGTGGACCTGATGGGCCCTGCGGACCGGATGGGCCTTGTGGACCTGGTGGACCTCCCGCCGGACCGGGCTCGCCTTGCGGACCTTGCGGACCTTGCGGACCCGGCGGACCTCCGGCGGGACCGGGCTCGCCTTGCGGACCTTGCGGACCGGTGTCCCCGGGAGGACCGGGTGGTCCTTCGTTCGCGTCTCCCGACGAGGAACACGCACCGACCACGACCGCGATCCACATCCACGCTCCGCGCATGCAGCGAGTGTCCACCGGTGATCGTGTCCGGGCGTTGCGCGCGTGTGTCGGAAGTTGAACTCGAATCTCGGAATAACCTCGCGAGTAGCGTTACGGTCAGCGCGTGCTGGAGCTGACGGGCCCGCAGAAGAAGAAGCTGCGCGAGGCGCTGATCGTCGCGTTTCCGACGTGGAACGAGCTGTCGCGGTTCACCTCCGACGAGCTCGATCTTAACCTCGCCGAGATCACGGGCGACAGTCAGGGCCTCGAGACAAACGCGTTCGACCTCGTGACCTGGGCCGCCGCGCGCGGGAACGTTGCCACGCTGATCGTCGCCGCGCGCAACGTGCGCCCGCACAACGCGAAGGTCCAGGCGATCGCCGCCGCGGTCGAGCTGACGTCCGTGACCGTCACCGATGCGAGGGCGGTGTCGTTCGAGAAGTTCGTCACCGACAACGTCGTGCTCCTCGATGTCGAGACCTGGCGCGTCGGGCAGACGCACGCCGAGTGGCGCGTGTGCCGCATCGACGATGGCGGCGCCGGCGTCGGGACGGGATTCCTCGTCGGTCCGGACCTCGTGCTCACGAACTTTCACGTGGTGCAGTCGCTGATCGCACCGGTGCCGAGTCGGGCCGCCGGATGGACCGCGCGCTTCGATCACAAGGTCAGCGCGGACGGCGCGTCCACGCTCGCGCCTGGACGATCGGTGGCGTTCGCCGACGACTGGTGCGTGGACCACGCGACGTTCAGCGTGTTCGATACGCAGCCCGATCCGAAGGGCGGCGATCCGTCGAACGACGAGCTCGACTTCGCGCTGATCCGCTTGGCCGAGCCGATCGGCGCGCAGCCGATCTCGCCGAAGAGCGAAGAGGAGCGCGGTTGGGTCGTTCTCGCGCAGACGCAGACGCCGATCGCGCTCGCGAAGAAGCAGATGATCGCGATCCTCCAGCACCCGAGCGGCGGGCCGATGAAGCTCGCGATGGGGATGGCCGAGAAGCTCTCGCTGAACGCGGCTGGCAATCGGCTCCGGCATGGCGTGCCGACGGAGCCGGGGTCCTCGGGATCGCCGCTGTTCGATCAGGAGTGGAACCTGATCGCGCTGCATCACTCGGGTGACCCCGACGACATAAAGCCGGAATACAACGAGGCGATTCCGATCGCGTTGATCGCCGCCCGCCCGAAGGTGGCCGCCGCGCTTCCCGAGTAGGATGCGCCGCATGGGCCTCCGGCAGCGTGCGCGATACAAGTTCGACAATCTGATGGCGCGCGGAGTGGGGGCGCAGATCCTGCTCCTCGCTTTGTTCACGCTGCTGATCGTTGGGATCACCATCGTGCTGCTGCTCGTGCTCGGGGTCGCGCCCGAGGACGATAAGGGCAACCGCGACTCGACCGCGATGCTCGCGTGGAAGTCGCTGATGCACACGATGGACGCCGGTACGCTCGGCGGCGACGCGGGAAGCTGGAAGTTCCTGTTCGTGTTCCTGTTCACCACGATCGGCGGCCTGTTCGTGGTCAGCGCGTTGATCGGCGTGCTCAACCAAGGCTTCGGCACGATGCTCGATCAGCTGCGGCGCGGTAAGTCCGTCGTCGTCGAGAAGGACCACACGATCATCCTCGGCTGGGGGCCGAAGGTGTTCACGTTGCTCCACGAGCTCGCGGAAGCGAATCGCAACCGTCGCAACGCGTGCGTCGTGATCCTCGCCGACAAAGACAAAGTCGAGATGGACGACGAGATCGCGGTGGCGATGAAGGGCCAGAAGCTTCGCGTGATCACGCGCCGGGGCAGCACGATGTCGACGGAGGACCTCGGGCTCGTCAACTTACAAACGTCGAAGGCAGTGATCGTCCTCGCCGCGGAGCTCGACGGTGATCGCAGCCCGCACGAGTCGGACACCGTGGTGTTGCGGACGCTGCTCGCGATCAAGAAGCTCGCGGCCGAGCATCCGCTGCACATCGTCGCCGAGATCTACGACGCGCGGACGGAGCAGGTCGCGCGCATGGTCGCGGGGAAGGATGCCGCGCTGCTCCTGGCCGCGCCGCTCGTGAGCCGGTTGCTCGTCCAGACCGGACGGCAATCGGGCCTCTCGATCGTGTACACCGAGCTCCTCGATTTCGGCGGCTGCGAGATCTACGTGACGAAGGAGCCGAGGCTCTCGGGCAAGACGTTCCGCGACGCCGCGCTCGAGTTCGGCACGTCGACCCTGCTCGGCATCTTCACCTCGAAGGGCGAGATGCTGCTGCCGCCGCCGTTCGATCGAAAGCTCGTCGCGGATGACCTGATCGTCACGATCAGCGAGGACGACGACACGATCGTGCTCGACGGAGCAGGAACGATCGACGACAAGGCGATCAACGGCTCCCCGGTGCGTGCGTCGCGCCGGAGCGAGCGCACGCTGGTGCTCGGTGCATCGCGGCGTCTGCCGATCGTGCTGCGCGAGCTCGATGGTTATCTGGCGCCCGGCAGCGAGACCATCGTGCGCGGCGAGAATGCACGCGAGCTCCTCTCGATGGTGGATCCGGCGAGCTTCCCGAACATGAAGCTCTCCGTCGACGACGCGGACATCACGGACCGCTCGGTACTGGACGAGCTCGACATCACGCGCTTCGACCACGTGCTCGTGTTGTCGGAGATGGAGGCGCGAACACAAGAGATGGCGGATGCGCGCACGACGATCACGCTGCTCTATCTTCGCGATATCGCCCGCCGCGCCGGCAAGCGCGTGCCGATGACGAGCGAGATCCTCGAGATCCAATCGCGCGATCTCGCCACGGTGGCGGAAGCCGATGACTTCATCGTCAGCAATTCGCTCGTGTCCTTGATGATCTCGCAGCTCGCCGAGAACCCGCACTTGGTCCACGTGTTCGACGAGCTGTTCTCGTCGAAGGGCTACGAGCTCTACGTGAAGTCGATGGCCGAATACATCCACGATGGCACCACCACGTACGCGACGGTGTGCGAGGCGGCGATGCGGCGCAACGAGATCGCGGTGGGCTATCGCCTCGCGAAGGATGCGCGCGATCCGGCGGCGGCGTACGGAGTGCGCGTGAATCCTCCGAAGCGCGAGAAGGTCGCGTTCTCCGCGAGCGACCACGTGATCGTGCTCGCCGAGGGCTAGTTACACGTCACCGGCGCCGTATCGACGACGACCTCGTCGATCCACATGTGCGACGCGGCCTGTGCCGGCGTCGCGTAGTGCACGCCGACGTCGACGTTCGTGTAGCCGTTCGCGACGCGGGTATCGATGTTCGCCTTCGATAGAACGGAGGTTCCGTCGACCGCGATGTCGATGCTGCCGCCGGTCGTGGCGACGACGAGGTGCATGCGCACGCACGTCCACCGATCGCGCGGGAACTCGAATGGCGCCGACGCGAACTCGCCGTCGATGTTCGAGTGCATCTCGCCCGGTACCAGGAGCAGGTTCGCGGACGGATACGGATCCACACCGCTGAGCGCCACCAGAATCGACAGCTGATCCGTCACGACCGTGCTCGCATCGAGCCAGTAGTACGCACGGATGTAGATATCGCCGGTCATTGCCGCGTCGAGCGCGTAGTTCTTCCCCCAGCGCGCTTCTTTGTAGGCGTCGACGGCACTGGTCTTGATTTCGAGCGAGTGCGTGCCCCGATACGCGCGCGTCGTCGACAGGTCCGTCGTTCCCTCGGTGGCGATGTCGTAGTCCCACTCGCCCAGCCCGCTCTGCTCGAACCCGCTGCACAGACGCGCGCTCGGGTAGGTCATCGTGCAATCCACGAGCGGCCCGCTATCTCCGCTGACCGCATCGCCCGATCCGCCATCGCGAGACGTGTCGTCGCTGCCGCCGTTCGGAAAGCCGATGCGCCCGCACGCTCCGCAAGCAACGAGCATCACCACGACCACTCCGCGCGCAGCCACGATGCTCCATGCTACCGCGCGTCAGGATGTGGGCGCGAGGCGATACGCGATTCGCACGCGGACGGTGATGTGTTTCGCGGGCGCGAGATCGAGGCCCGCGAGGTCGCTCGCTATCGATGCTTTCCTCGCGCGGAGTGGTCCACCGGCGGCTGCCATCGCGTGTCCGAAGTACTGCATCGGTGGTTGCTGCTCGCCGAGGTCGTCTTCGCGCACCTCGTGGATCTCGCCGAGCGTGACGCCGAGCGCGGCGGCGAGGCGCTTCGCTTTCGACGCTGCGCGAGTCGCGCACTCGGCGAGCAGCGGCTCGGACGCGCCGCCCGAGTAGTCCCACTCGATGTGCGTGAGCGTCGCTTGCTTCGCATCCGCGATCGTCTCGAGGACCGCGGGAAGTAGCTCGAGGTCCGCGACGTGAATGCGCACGCGGTATGTCACCGAGGACGACCGCGAGAACAGGCCGGTCGACACGTCGAGGGTCGCGCCTTCGAGCGCGATGGCGTCCTCGGGAACACGTCGCTCGCGCAGCGCAGTGGCGAGGTGGCGCAGCTCTTCGCTCTTCGTCAGGGCGGCCCGGCCGGAGAACAGCTTGAAATCCGTGAGCGTGACGTGGACATGGGCAGCGCGAGGACGCGTGGTGCCGGTGGATTGTTCGGAGACATGCAGGAGCGATGGGTCGGTCATGCGAGGACAACGCAGCACGGCCGGTTCTTGTGACAGCCGATTCCGCGGGCGCCACAAGATCCGGGATACAACGCCCACATGAAAGCACTGCTATTGGTGGCGCTCCTCGCTGCGTGCGGATCGAAGAAAGAGAAGGAGAAGAGCAACGACCTCGAGGACATGAAGGAAGAAGCCTCGGTCGATTGGGCGCGGAAGCAGCTGCCGGAGATCGACACGCAGCTCGCGAGCAAAGACCCCGGACAAGCATCGTCGACATGCGCGGTGATCAAGCCCGACATGGCGGCGATCAAGAAGGCCGACGCGAAGCTCGCCGAGACGCTCGCGAAGAAGTGCGGGCCCGATCTCGCGCTGCGTTCACTCGCCGTGTTCGTCGAGCGAGCCGAGGAAGAGCGCGCGAAGGATCCCGACGCGAAGTTCCTCTCGGAGTGCTCGGGCTGGAGCATCTACATGAAGCCCGTGACCTCGGCGGGGGCCGACGCCGATCCGCAGGTCGCCGCGCTGAAGGAGCGCTTCAGCAAGGCGTGCCCGGGGAAGCCCTAGTACTCGCCGCGAATGACGTGCACGGGAAAGCGCTGGATCGCGGCCCCGGCCTGGAGCTCGACGTAGGTCTCGAGCGAGGCGACGCCATCGTCGAGCACCCCGCGCAAGAAGCAGTAGCTGTTGGTGACGCACGGGCCATCGCCGACCGGCCACGGCCGCGCGGTGACTCCCGGCCCGCCGATGACATCGATCGGCAGGCCACGCAGCGCGAGGAAGCCATCGGCGTCGAAGCCGTCGAAGAGATCCGCACCTACCGAGCCCTCGGTGTATGCGGTCAGTGACGCGTCGCCGTCGACGCGATCGGAGAACACGCGGTTCGCGGTGAAGCGCGTGATCGACGCGAGGCTGTCTTGCTCCGTGACGATCTCGATCTCGAGCGGTGCGATCGTTGGCGCGTTCGCGACGGAGATGCTCGCGATCCCCGGTGCACCCACGATAGCGTCTCGATTTTCGTCGAGCGTGAGGTCGCCCGTGATCTCGACATCGATGACGCGCCCTGCCACCTGGCGTCCCGTGCGCGCTTTCGCGACGAGCTGCAGATCGTTGGTCGTGTTCGCTTCGAGGTGGATGCGGTCGACCGGCGCGCGCCCCCAGTTCGGCGTGAGCGTCGCGAGCGCGAGATCCGCGACGACCTCGCGGTCGGACTCGACGCGACCGTCCGGCGTGTCGATCACGAAGCGCACGCGCGGACCATCGGC